>Ga0268248_100022_pt1 | contig 208731 bp, 184 predicted proteins | sample AgamicAtAme_FD_200856 | JGI IMG/M metagenome (GOLD analysis project Ga0268248, IMG submission 200856) | Agave microbial communities from Guanajuato, Mexico - At.Am.e (v2) (version 2) | ecosystem: Host-associated > Plants > Phyllosphere > Phylloplane/Leaf | place: Guanajuato, Mexico | collected... | reverse complement strand
GAGATCGTGGTGCAGGTGGTGAAGGACCCCATCGGCACCAAGGGCGCGCGGCTTTCCACCCACCTGTCCATCCCGTCGCGCTACCTGGTGCTGCTGCCGCATGCGCGCACGCTGGGCATCTCAGCGCGCATCGAGGAAGAAGCCGAGCGCCAGCGCCTGAAGGAGGTGCTCACCTCGCTGATCGGCGAGAACCCGCTGGGCTACATCGTGCGCACCAATGCGGAAGGGCAGACCGCCGAATCGCTGGCCTTCGACGTCACCTACCTCGGCAAGGTGTGGCGCGTCGTGCAGGAGAACATCGCCAAGGCCAAGGTCGGCGAGCGCGTCTACGAGGAGCTCTCGCTGCCGCTGCGCAGCCTGCGCGACATGCTCAACGAGGACATCGAGAAGGTGCGCGTGGATTCGCGCGAGACCTTCGAGAAGGTGGTCAAGTTCGTGCACAAGTTCATGCCGCAGCTGGACGACCGCGTCGAACATTATTCCGGCGAGCGGCCGATCTTCGACCTGTACGGGGTGGAGGACGAAATCCAGCGGGCCTTGAAGAAGGAAGTGCCGCTCAAGTCCGGCGGCTACCTCATCGTCGACCAGACCGAGGCGATGACCACCATCGACGTGAACACCGGCGGCTACGTCGGTACGCGAAATCTCGAGGAAACCGTTTACCGGACCAACCTGGAGGCCGCGCAGGCGGCGGCCCGCCAGCTGCGGCTACGCAACCTGGGCGGCATCATCATCATCGACTTCATCGACATGACGGACGAGGAACACCGGCGCCAGGTGCTGCGCATGCTCGAAAAGGGCCTGCTGCGCGACCACGCCAAGACCACCGTCTACCCGATGTCCGCGCTGGGGCTGGTGGAGATGACGCGCAAGCGCACCACCGAAAGCCTGGAACGCCAGCTGTGCGAACCGTGCCCGGCCTGCAGCGGGCGGGGCACGCTCAAGACCGCGGAAACGGTGACCTACGAGATCTTTCGCGAAATCACCCGCGCCGTGCGCCAGTTCAACACCGAGAAACTGCTGGTCATGGCCAGCCCGAAAGTGGTCGGCCGCATCCTGGAGGAAGAGTCCGCTGCGGTGGCCGAGTTGGAAGAGTTCATCTCCAAAAGCATACGCTTTCAGGCTGAGGAGCATTATTCGCAGGAACAGTTCGATGTGGTTCTGTTGTAAGGCGCGGTCCATGCCGTACTGCGCGCCGTGAGTCCGCCGTGACCCTCTGGTTGAAACGCACCCATTTCTGCGCCCGAGCCCTGGCCTGGGTCGGCGGCGTGGCCGTGATCTCGCTGGCCGTGCTGATGGGGCTGGCCCAGGTGTTGCTGCCGCTGTTGGCGCGCCATCCGGAATGGGTGCAGGCGCAGCTTTCCGCGAGGCTGCACCTCCCGGTGACGTTCCAGTCGATGGAAGGGCGCTGGCAGCCTTCCGGTCCGCTGTTCCTGATGCGCGGCGTGACCATCGGGTCGAACGGCGACGGCGCCTCGATCCAGATTCCCGAAGCCGAACTCAAGTTCGATCCCGGCGGCTGGCTACTGCCTTCCCGGCACGTGGTGAACCTGCATGCGCGTGGCCTGCAGTTCGACATCAGCCGCGACGCGGACGGTACGTGGCATATCAACGGCGTAGGACTGGCCGGCGGCGCGGAGCGGCAGAAGCCTGGCTTCAGCCAGTTGTCCGTGGGCCTGTCCCTGAGCGATACGCGCCTGGACATCACGGACAACCGCATCCATCGGCATTTCACCCTGCTGGCGGACCAGTTGCGCGTGAGCCGGCAAGGGAGCCGCATTCGCGTGGGCGCCTTGCTGCGGCGCGAGAATGCGCCCGGGCAGCTGCGCGGCGCCGGCAACTTCAGCGACGACGGTGCCGACGGCAAACTGTGGATCAGCGGCAGCAACCTGGATCTGCATGCGCTGTCGACCGAAATCGATATGGCCGGCTATACGGCCGACAGCGGCAATGGTTCCATCGAAAGCTGGCTGGACTGGCGCGACGCCCGCGTGGTGCGCAGCCTCACTCGTTTCCATCTGCGCGACGTGAAGCTCAGCAATCCCGATGGCGCCAGCGCCAGCGCGGATGCACTGGATGGCCTGGCCGAAGTGGCGATCGGCAAGGACAGCTACACCGTGCGCTGGGCGGCGGACGACGGCGGCGCGGCGGTGATTGCGCTCAACGCCATGGGCACCGATCAGGCCAGCGTCAACGTGGCCGCGCGCCAGCTGCAACTGGCGCCGCTGGTGCCGTGGCTGGCGCTGAAGCCGCAGCTGTCGACCGGTTTAGCGCAGTGGGTAGGCGGCGGCAAGCCGCGTGGCCAGCTCGCGCAGGCGCAACTGGCGTGGAGCCGCGCCGAGGGGCTGCGCTCGCTGTATGCCGCCTTCGACGGCGTGGCGATCAACCCGGTGGGCAAGTTGCCGGGCATCGACGGAATCCACGGCGAGCTGCGTGGCGATGCGCAGGCGACAGTGGTCTCGCTACCCGCGCAGGCGACGGTGCTGCGCTTTCCGCACACGTTCCGCCAGCCCTTCGTCATGTCGAAGCTCAGCGGCGACGTGGCCTTCTGGCAGGACGAGGACGCGCTGCACATCGGCACCGAGGCATTCGATTTCGAAGGCGCCGGTTTTGGCGGCGAAGCGCGCGGCGAGGTGGCATTGCCGGCGGCCGGCGGGCGTCCCTTCCTGGATCTGTACGCCACGCTCGATCATGCCGACGTGGATGCCGCCAAGCTGTTCTGGCCGATCGACTCGATGTCGCCCGCCGCCGTGCAGTGGCTGGACCAGGCCCTGGTGGCCGGCAACGTGGATCACGGCGACGTGCTGGTGCGCGGCGACCTGAAGGACTGGCCGTTCCACTACAACGAAGGGCGCTTCGAGGCGCGCGCGGAAATCAGCGGGCTGGAGCTGGCCTATGGCAGGGATTGGCCGCATGCGCAGAACGTCAGCGCGGTCGCCAACTTCATCAACGGCGGCATGTTCGTCGAAGCGAGCCAGGGCGAGTCGCTGGGCAACAAGGTGGACCGCGCGGTGGCGCTCATTCCGGAGTTGGGCCACACGGTGCTCGACCTCAATGTCAGCGGCAGCGGCAGCGGCGCGAGCATGCTGGATTTCGTACAGCACAGCCCCATCGGCATGCGCCATGCGGACGTGCTGTCCAAGCTGAAACTGGGCGGCAGCGGCGCGTTCGACTTCCACCTGTCACTGCCGGTGGCGGACTCGAGCAACTTCATCCTCGATGGCCGCGCGCAGTTGAAGGGCGTGGACTTCAACGCGCCGGAATGGAACCTCAGCCTGGACAAGCTGACCGGCCCGGCGACGTTCGACAAGGCGGGCTTTCACGCCGGTCCGCTCGATACCAGCTTTCGCGGACAACCCGCCAAACTCGATCTCGCGATTGCCGGCGCCACCGGCCAGCCCGATACCGTGCTGTCGGCCAAGCTGGCCGGCCGTTTCAGCATGGCCGAGCTGACGCAGGGCTACAAACAGCTCGACTGGCTCAACCAGGTGGCGACGGGCCGCAGCGATTTCACCGTCGGCTTCAACATCGTCAACGCATCGACATCGGGTTCGGCGGCCGTCACCCAGCAGCTGAGCGTGGATTCCGTGCTGGGCGGCATGGCGCTGGATTTCCCCGTGCCGCTGAAAAAATCCGCGGACGAAACCTTGCCGCTGCACCTGGACATGAACCTGCCCATGCAGGGCAGCGACGTGCGGCTGAGCGTGGGGCAGGTGGTGCGCGCACGCATGCGCCTGCCGCAGAACGACAGCCAGTCGCTCGCCGCGACGTTCGCCTTCGGCACCCGGGCGCCGGACGCCGTGCCGGAGAAGGGCATCCGCATCCGCGGCCGGCCGGCCAGGCTCGACGTGACTGGCTGGACCCAGTACGCCGCATCGGGAAGTAGTGGCAACGGGCCGGGCCTGGAAAGCATCGACGTGAACGCCGAGCAGGCGCTGGTGTTTGGCCATCCATTTGCCGACATGCATCTGCTCGCCAGCTCGCAAGCCGACGGGCTGGTGGTGGATGTCGACAGCGCGGCGCTCGCCGGGCGGTTCAACGTGCCGCTGGCCGACCTGGGCAGGCGCGGCGTCACGGCGCGCCTGCAGCGCCTGTATTGGCCCAAGGACACCACGCCGCCCAAGAAGGGCGGCACGGGCACGGCCGAAGCCGCGACCGCGCAAGGCGCCGCCGCGCCATCGCCGGCGAACGCGGCGACACCGGTGCCCAATCCCGCCGCTACCGGCATCACGCCATCCGCGCTGCCGCCCTTCCACCTGTGGGTCAGCGATCTGCGTTTCGGCGATTCCAAGCTGGGCGATGCGCGGCTGGAAACCTGGCCGACCGATCGCGGCATGCATATCGATCAGCTGCGCACCTTGTCGCGCGGCGTGCAGATCAATGGCGTCGGCGATTGGAATGGCACGGCGGGCGACAGCCATTCGCACATGCGCATCGATTTCGCCGCCGACAACATGGGCGACATGCTGGGCGCCTTCGGTTACGACGGCCTGCTGGCGGGCGGCAAGGTGCGCGCGCAGCTCGACGCGACCTGGCCGGGCGCGCCGTCCGCCATGGAGCTCGGCAACATGGACGGCAAGCTGAGCATCGACATCACCGATGGCCGCATGCCGGAAGTGGGGCCGGGCGTCGCGCGCCTGTTTGGCCTCGTGTCCGTGCTGGAGTTGCCGCGTCGCCTGTCGTTCGACTTCGGCGACGTGTTCGGCAAGGGGCTGGCATTCGACGCCATCGCGGGCGATTTCAGGCTAGGCGACGGCAACGCCACCACCGACAACCTGCAGATCCGCAGCCCGGCGGCGGAGATCTCCATCAAGGGACGCACCGGCGTGCGCGCGAAGGATTACGACCTGCAGGTGCTGGCCATTCCGCACGCGGGCAACAGCCTGCCGGTGGTGGGCGCAGTGGTGGGCGGGCCCATCGGCATCGCTGCCGGCTTCGTGGCGCAGGGCCTGTTGGGCCACGGCATCAACCGCGCGGCCAGCGCGCGCTACAAGATCACCGGCAGCTGGGACAAGCCGGCGATCACGCTGGTGGAAAAGAAGGATGTGCCCGTGCCGCCCGCGGCGGCTCCGGACACCGGTGCGTCACCCGCGCCGGCGAGCAGCTCGGCGTACTGAACCTGTTCCGATGAATGCACCGTCGCGCCAGCGCGACGGCGCGGATGTCAGGCGGCGGGATCGCGCGGCTTGGTGCTGCCGCGGAACGGGAACAGTTGCTGGCGCACGAACCCGTCCGGCATGTAATCGCCCACCACGCCGTAGTGCTCCGGAAATTTCTTCGGCGACTTCACCGCGGTGCCGAACAGGTAATCGAGAAAGGCGTAGTGCGCGGCGTAGTTCTTGTCGATGGCTTCGTCATCGGACGCGTGGTGCCAATGATGGAAATCCGGCGTCACCACCAGGTATTTCAGCGGCCCCCACGGCAGGTGCACGTTGGCGTGGTTGAACACCGCCTGGAAGCCCACCACGATGATGTAGGCATTCATCACGCCTTCACTGAAGCCCAGGATGTAGAGCGGCGCCAGCACGGCGACGCGGGTGAAGATGAGTTCCAGCATGTGCTGGCGCGAACCGGCCAGCCAGTCCATGGTCTTCACCGAGTGGTGCACGGCGTGGAAGCGCCAGAGGAACGGCACCTCGTGGTACGCGCGGTGCGTCCAGTACTGCGCCAGGTCCGCCACCAGAATGCACAGCAGCAGCTGCGGCACGAACGGAATGTGCTGCACGTACTGCTGGAAATCGCTGCTCACCAGCCAGCCGAACAGGTGGTGCAGCAGGAAGTTCACCACCAGCAACGCCAGGCCGACGATGAAGTGGTTCACCGCGAAATGCTTGAGGTCCGTCTGCCATTCCTTGCGGAACAGCGTCTGGCCCTTGTAGAGCGGAAACAGCTTCTCGATCACCACGAAGATCAGCGTCGAGCCGAGCAGGTCCAGGATGAACCAGTCCAGCCCGATGTAGGGCGTGTGGTCCGGGAAATTGCCCACCGGCACGCGCGAGCCGCCCAGCGCGGTGGCCACGATCACCAGCGCGAACGCCACCATGCTCAGTTGCCGCGCGCGGCCTAGGATGATGTTGGCCAGCGACATGCCGCCGGAAACGAGCAGGGCGGCCAGCAGCAGCTGGCGAAGCACGTCCACCGAATACTTGTGGCGCAGGTCCGGCGTGGTCAGGTATTGCGGAAAGTGGAAGGCCAGCACGCCCAGCAGGCTCAGGAAGCCCAGCGACAGGGCGATGACGCTGCTGATCTTGCCCAGGCCGGGCTTCAGCTCGCCGTCCTTGTGCAGCAGTTCCCGGGTTTCCTCGATGGGCGCCTTGATGGCCCGGTCGATGACCTTGTGGGCCAATGGCTGCCGAGGGGTATCGCTCATATGTGATCCTTCACATGGTTGTCATGGACAAGGCCCGCATCGTAACCGCTGGGGCCGCGCCGCTGCACGAGGCGGGCTTTAAACCCCCGGCGGGCGGCCCCAACTTGGTAAAGTCCCTTTTTTCGCATACGGCACCCACTTCATGGATTCCCTGATCGCGCAGGCAGAACGCCGCCTGCTGTCGCCGGGCGGCCTGGCCGCCACCGACCTCGAGCATGTCTTCAGCCAGCTGATGGGCCCCTCCATCGACGCCGCCGACCTGTATTTCCAGCACTCCCGCAGCGAGTCCTGGGTACTGGAGGAGGGCATCGTCAAGGACGGCAGCCACTCCATCGAGCAGGGCGTGGGCGTACGCGCGATCAGCGGTGAGAAGACCGGCTTCGCCTATTCCGACGAGATCGTGATGCCCCAGCTGCTGGAGGCCTCCCGGGCCGCCCGCGCCATTGCCCACGGCGGCAACGGCGCCGGCAAGCCGCTCGCGCTGAACGGCGCCCGCCAGCTGTATCCGGCCATCGATCCGGTCGAGAGCCTACCCAACCCCGACAAGATCGCGCTGCTGCGCGAGGTGGACGCCTACGCGCGCTCGCGCGATCCGCGGGTAAAGCAGGTCATCGTCAGCCTGGCCGCCACCATGGACACCGTGCTGGTGGCCGCATCGGACGGCACGCTGGCGGCCGACGTGCGCCCGCTGGTGCGCCTGAACGTCGCGGTGATCGTGGAGCAGAACGGCCGTCGCGAGCAGAGCCACGTCGGCGGCGGTGGCCGCTACGGCTACCGCGAGCTGCTGGAAAACGGCCGCGCCATGGCCTTCGCCGACGAGGCGGTGCGCCAGGCCTTGGTGAACCTGGAAGCCGTGGACGCGCCGGCCGGCAGCATGCCGGTGGTGCTCGGCCCGGGCTGGCCAGGCGTGCTGCTGCACGAGGCCATCGGCCATGGCCTGGAAGGCGACTTCAACCGCAAGGGCAGCTCGGCCTTCGCCGGCCGCATCGGCCAGCGCGTGGCCGCGCCCGGCGTCACCGTGGTGGACGACGGCACCCTGCCGGGCCGCCGCGGCTCGCTCAGCGTGGACGACGAAGGCACGCCCACCGAGTGCACCACGCTTATCGAGGACGGCATCCTCAAGGGCTACATGCAGGACAAGCTCAACGCCCGCCTGATGGGCATGGCGCCCACCGGCAACGGCCGCCGCGAATCCTTCGCTCAGCTGCCCATGCCGCGCATGACCAACACCTACATGCTCGCCGGCCAGCACGACCCGCAGGAGATCATCCGCTCGGTGAAAAAGGGCCTGTACGCCGTGAACTTCGGCGGCGGCCAGGTGGACATCACCAACGGCAAGTTCGTGTTCTCCGCCAGCGAGGCCTACCTGATCGAAGACGGCAAGGTCACCCGCCCCGTGAAGGGCGCCACCCTGATCGGCTCCGGCCCCGACGTGCTCACCCGCGTCTCCATGATCGGCAACGACCTGGCCCTGGACGAAGGCGTGGGCGTATGCGGCAAGGACGGCCAGAGCGTGCCGGTGGGCGTGGGCCAGCCGACGCTCAAGGTGGATGCGATGACGGTGGGCGGTACGGCGTCGTAGGCAACCGGCGGTTCGCCATGGCCGTTGGCGCTTTGCCGCGGCTATATCCATAGAACAAAACCTCATTTCGCTTTGGCGCAGGCCGCGCGGACAGTGCCCGCTGCGGCCTTTCCCGTTGGCCGCCCGGACGTCCATACGTCCGGACTCTATTTTGGTGAGGGGCGGTGCGATGAGCGAAGCGACACGAGTATTGCCGGGTCAGGCCCGTGCGCAAGGCGTCGATGCACGCCCCGCCCGATGGGCGGTGTTTTCCAACGAGGACTGGTGGTCGGTGTGGATCGGCCTGCTGGTGATCGTGGTGGCGTGGGCCTTGTTCGCCAACGGCAGCAGCCTGAAATGGCTGGCGGTGGCGCCGGCGAAGTGGAAGACGCTTGCCGACGCCTGGCAGGGCTTCGCCTCGCACTGGCCCAACTACCTTGCCCTGTTCGCCGCGTTCGCGCTGTTGTTCGGTACGGGCCTGGCGGTGCTTGGGCACTCGCTGCCGCGTTTTCTGCCGGCGTTCCTGATCCTGTTCGTGGTGTCGCTGCTGATCTTCACGGCATCCGCGTGGGTGCAGGCGTCGCGCTACAACCTCGAGGCGCCCTTGCTGGCGCTGGCGCTGGGCTTGCTCGTCTCGAACACCGTGCGCCTGCCGGAGTGGTTCCAGTCCGGCCTGCGTGTGGAGTTCTACATCAAGGTGGGCATCGTGCTGCTCGGCGCCACGCTGCCGTTGACCCTGCTGTTCTGGGCCGGCCCAGTGGCGGTGGGGCAGGCGACCATCGTGTCGCTGGCCACGTTCTTCAGCATCTTTCTGGCCGGCAAGGCGCTGGGGCTCGACAAGCGTTTCGCGGCGGTGCTGGGCGTGGGCGGCGCGGTGTGCGGCGTGTCCGCAGCCATTGCCAGCGGTGGCGCGGTGCGCGCGCGGCGCGAGGATACGTCGGTGGCGATCACCCTGGTGGTGGTGTGGGCCATCGTGATGATCTTTGTGCTGCCGTTTGCATCGCGCGCGCTGGGTTTGTCCACGGCGGTGGCGGGTGCATGGATCGGCACCTCCGAATTCGCGGATGCGGCGGGCGTCGCGGCCGCGCAGGCCTATGGCGATGCGGCACGCAACGCCGGCGGCGCGATCGCCGGCGCGCCGGATGCCGCCGTGCAGGCGTTCACCCTGATGAAGGTGGTGGGCCGCGACATCTGGATCGGTATCTGGGCGTTCGTATTGGCCTGGGTGGCGGCCACGCGCTGGAACACCTCGGAAAACGGCGTGCAGGCGAAAGCCGATGCGCGCGAGATCTGGGCGCGCTTTCCCAAGTTCGTGTTCGGTTTCGTGCTGGCCTCGGCGCTGATCACGTGGATCGCCAGCCACTATTCGCTGGCCGATTACCGCAAGGTGGTCACGCCTGATCTGGTGGCGCCGATCAGCACCCTGCGCACGTGGGCCTTCACGTTCTGCTTCCTCAGCATTGGGCTGACCACCCGCCTGCGTTTGCTGGCCGCGACGGGTTGGCGCCCCTTGCTCGCGTTCACGGCGGGCGTGGTGGTGAACGTGATCATCGGCTACGTGCTGTCGGTGCACGTGTTTGCCGATTACTGGAACGGGCTGGGCGGATGAGCGTGGCGGCCACGCTGGCGGCGCGCTGCGAGCTGTGCCGGTTCCGCCGGGATGATCGACGGAACATCGAACAGGTATTGCCTGGCCTGGCCTCGCTGGGTTCGGCCTATGGCGCGAGCATCGGTGCGAGCGCGTTGTGCGAGAAGCACGATTGCTTCGTATCGCCGCGCGACGTGTGCGCGGCATTCCAGCCCAGCGAGGATTGAGGTTATTAGGTGGCGCGAAAACGCCACCCGCAAACTCACTCGTCGTTCTCTTCCGTTTCGTCGATATCGATGTCGACTTCGTCGGCAACGTGTTCTTCGCCGCCGCCGTTCGCCAGATCCTTGAGCAGCTGGTAGATCTCGCGGTACGCGCGTGGCGGCTTGTTGCCGTCCTTCTCGACCTTGGCCTGGCGCACCAGCGAACGCAGGTGCTGGCGATCGACGCCGGGATATTGCGCAATCACGTCGCTCATCGCGTTGTCGGGATCGGCCAGCAGGCGATCGCGCATGGCTTCCAGGCGATGCATGGCGGCCGTCTCCTGGCGCTGGCGGTCGCGATTTTCGCCCAGCGCGGCGCGCACGCCATCGAAGATGCTCGTGTCATGCCGGCGCATCACCTTGGCAAGGAACTGCAGCTGCCGCTTGCGCGCGATATGCGCGGTGATGCGACGCGTGTTGGCGATCTCGCGCTGCACGTCTTCCGGCAACTCCAGCCGCGCCAGCTTGCTCTGCGGCAGCTCGACCAGCTGGTTGGCCAGCGCCAGCACGGCCAACGCGTCGCGGCGCTGCTGGGTGCGGGTGGGGCCGTAGTCGTGGTCGGGGTCGTGGGTGTAGGTGCGTGGCACGGATGTCTTCCAGCAGTGGATGCGGTGTTCAGGGCGTCGCGACGACGCCGTCGAGCAGGTCGGGTTCGGCCTGTTCCAGCGCGAAGCGGGGAATGGGCTCGCCGTCCAGCTCCACGGTTTCGCGGAACATGGCGACGGGGCGCACCCACAGGCCGTACTCGCCGTAGAGCGCCTGGTAGACCACCACTTCCTCCATCGTCTCGCTGTGCCGGGCGGTGCCCAGCACGAGGTAACGCTGGCCTTTGTAATGGCGGTAGATGCCGGCTGTCAGTGCCATGGCGGGGCTCCGCGACGCTCTTTGCTTTGGGGGACAAGACCCCATCTAGGGGAATTGCGCGGGTCGGACCGCGTATTCTACCCGTTCCCCGTTTTCCTGCAGGAATTCACGCGTGACCCAGCTCAGCACCACCCAGGATCGCAGCAGCGACGAACTCGACCGCCTGGCCCAACTGGCCGAGGACGTGATTCGCCGGGCCCGCGCCGCCGGCGCCAGCCAGGCCGAGGTGGCCGCCAGCATCGACACGGGCCTGAACGTGAACGTGCGCCTGGGCGAGGTGGAGACGGTGGAGCACACGCGGGACCGCGGCTTTGGGCTCACCGTGTATTTCGGCCAGCGCAAGGGTTCGGCCAGCACCGCCGACCTCAACCCCGACTCCATCCAGGCCACGCTGGAACAGGCCTGCGCCATCGCCCGCTACACCGAGGAGGACCCGGCCGCGGGCCTGGCCGATGCTTCGCGCATGGCCACCCAGTTCCCCGACCTGGACCTGTGGCATCCGTGGCGCATCGACACCGAGCAGGCCATCGCGCTGGGTACGCAGATCGAAGATGCCGGCCGCGCGCATGCCGGCATCACCAATTCCGATGGCGCCAGCGTGCAGATGGGCGAGAGCCTGGCCGTCTATGCCAACTCGCATGGCTTCGTGGGGCGCGAGCGCGGCACGCGCCATTCCCTGTCGCTGGCGCTCATCGCGGGCGACGACGAAGGCATGCAGCGCGATTACTGGTACGACAGCGTGCGCTCGGCGGACGACTTCATGAGCGCGCGGGCGCTGGGCGACAAGGCGGCCGAACGCACGCTGGCGCGCATGGGCGCGCGCAAGCTTTCCACGCGCCAGTGCCCGGTGCTGTTCACGCCGGAGGTGGCACGCGGCCTGATCGGCCACCTGATCGGCGCGGTCAGCGGCGGCGCGCTGTATCGGCGTGCGAGCTTCCTGCTGGATCACGCCGGGCAGCAGATCATGCCGTCGTGGATGAATATCGTGGAACGCCCGTTCATCATGCGCGGGCAGGGGTCAGGTTCGTTCGACGCCGAAGGCGTGGCCACCCGCGACAGCGCGCTGATCGAGAACGGCGTGCTCGCGCGCTACGTACTGGGCAGTTATTCGGCGCGCAAGCTGGGCCTGGAATCCACCGGCAACGCGGGCGGCATCCACAACCTGATCGTCGAGCCGGGCCAGGACGACTTCGCCGCCCTGCTCAAGCGCATGGGCAGCGGCCTGGTGGTGACGGAGGTGATGGGGCAGGGCGTGTCCACCGTCACGGGCGACTACTCGCGCGGCGCGGCCGGTTTCTGGGTGGAAAACGGCCAGATCGCCTATCCGGTGGAAGAGATCACCATCGCGGCCAACCTGCGCGACATGTACGCCAACATCGTGGCGGTGGGTTCGGACGTGGACCACCGCTCCCACCTGCTCACCGGCTCCATCCTGCTGGAACAGATGACCATCGCGGGCGACTGAGCCGGCCCTGACGAGTGACACCGGTAAATCGGGCGCGGCCTTGCTAGGATCAGGGCCGCCAGCTCAGGGGCTGGCCTTGCCGAACAGGCTTTGACGACACAGGAGAAGTGCGCATGAGCGTCCCGCCCGAGTCCGTCGTACCGCCGCCGTCGAACGGCCCCGCCGCGCCGTCCGACCTTCCTTCCGCGCAGGAGCGCCAGTGGGCGATGTTCGCCCATCTGTCGGCGCTGCTGGGCCTCATCCTCACCGGCCAATGGTTCGGTTGGGGCTGTTTCCTGGGGCCGCTGATCATCTGGCTGGTGAAGAAGGACGCCATGCCCTTCGTGGATGACCAGGCCAAGGAAGCGTTGAACTTCAACATCACCGTCGCGATCGTGTTCTTCGCCCTGTTCGTGCTGACGCTGATCACGCTGGGGCTGGGCGTGCTGATCGCCGTGCCGGTGGGTGGGATCGTCGCGATCGCGTGGCTGGTGTTCACCATCATCGCGGCCATTCGCGCGAACGAAGGCGTGCGTTATCGCTATCCGTATACGCTGCGGCTGATTGGCTAGAACAAATCGATGAAAAGGCGGCCTGCGGGCCGCCTTTTTTTCGTTTTGGCGATACTGTTCAAAATCCTGCATGAGCACCCATATCCCTCGCCGTCATTCCGGCGCAGGCCGGAATGACGGCGGGTGAAGCTGGCGGTATCGCAGAGGCTCTCAGTGCAAACCCACGTAAGTGCGCTTGAACGTCACCGCCTGCTCCAGCGTGGGCACTTTCCACGCGCCCGTGACCACCATCTGCTTCCCGTCGGCCGTCAGGGCCCAGGTCTGGTCCAACTGGGTGCCGTCCGCATAGCGGATGTTCACCGTCAGCTGCCCGTTGTCCATGTGGCCGCGCACCATGGCATTGCCGTTGAGCGTTTGCCGCGCCACGCCGTCCAGCTTGCCGGTGAGCTGGTCGCCGTTGTTCAGGCGGACCTGAAAGGTCTTGTCGTCCTGCTGCACGAGCAGCACGGTATCGGTCTTGAGCGTGGGCGGCATTGGATACGTCGCCGTGGCGATCGGGTCCTTGTCGCTGCCATTGGCGGGTTTGCCGTCACCGCTGTCGCCGCCATGACGGCCACGCCCGCCACCGCCCATGCCGCCACCGTGGCCACCCATGCCTCCGCCGCCCATGCCGCCATGGCGGCCTCCGCCATGGTTGTTGCTGGCGGGTGCGGCGCTGGACGATGACGAGGCCGGCGTAGCCTGCTGCGCGGCCAGTTCCTTGCGCGCTTCCACGCGCATGGCGGCGGTGAGCGCATCAGGCGTGTCGCTGCTGCGGTCGTCCAGCCGCCATGCGCCGCTGAAATCGGTGCCCTGCGCGGCGATGGCCGTGCCGGCGATCAGCAAACTGGCGAAGGTGCCGGCCACAAGGCCGCGCGAGAAACGAGGTGGGAACATGGCGGTCGCAACGGTAAGAAGGCGTGGCCTTCAGGGAACGTTCCAGGGCGACGGCTGTTGACGCATCGTCAGCGAACCGCAAGCGGGCGCCGCGTTACTTCAGGCGCGCCGCCGCATAAAGCGCCAGTTCCACCAGCAGGGCGCCGCGTTCGCCGAAGGGGGCAACGGCGTCGAGCGCCTCCTGCGTGAGGTGGGCGAGGTGCTTGCGGGAAGCGTCCATGCCGATGATGGACGGGAACGTGGGCTTGTCCGCTGCCGCATCCTTGCCGGCCGTCTTGCCGAGCACGGCCGATTCGCCTTCGACATCCAGGATGTCGTCGCGCACCTGGAAGGCCAGGCCCACCGCGTGGCCGTAGCGATCCAGCGCGGCAAGCTCGTCGGCGGAGGCGCCGGCGGCCAGTCCACCGAGCTGCACGGCGGCGCGGATCAGCGCGCCCGTCTTGCAGGCATGCATGAACTCCAGCTCGGCCAGCGTGAGCTTGCGGCCCACGGCGGCCAGATCCAGCGCCTGTCCGCCCGCCATGCCGTCGGCGCCGCAGGCGCGGCCCAGCACGCGCAGCATTTCCACGCAGCGCACCGGCGACACGCCGGCGTCCACGTCGTGGGCCAGCAGCTCGAACGCCAGCGCCTGCAGCGCATCGCCGGCGAGGATCGCCATGGCTTCGCCAAACACGATGTGGCAGGTGGGCCGGCCGCGGCGCAGGGCGTCGTCGTCCATGGCGGGTAGGTCGTCATGCACCAGCGAATAGGCGTGGATCAGTTCCACCGCCACGGCCGGGGCGTCCAGGCTCGATCCGGTTTCACCCAAGGCATGGCCGGCGGCGTAGACCAGCAGCGGCCGCAGGCGTTTGCCGCCGCCGAGCACGGCGTAGCGCATCGCCTGGTGGAGTTCCACGGGCGTGGTGTCGGCGGGGGGGAGCGAGCGGACAAGCGCCTCTTCGGCGCGGGCAATCAGCGCTTTGAAGGGGGCGCCGAGCTCAGAGCTCGGGCTGGAAGGGTTCGGCAGTGTCTGGGGCATCGGGGTCGAGCAGCATTCGTACGCGCAGCTCGGCATTTTCCAATGCCTGCTGGCAATGGCGATATAGGCCAATGCCGCGTTCGAAAGAGGACAGGGATTCGTCCAGGCTCAGCTCGCCGCCCTCCATGCGCGCGACCAACTGCTCGAGTTCGTCCAGCGAATGTTCGAAATCGGCGGCGGGGGCAACAGGGGCGGATGCAGACTTGGCCATGGCCCGCAAAACTAGCGCAGGGGGCGTAGGGAATCAATCCGCGGTGGGGCGGCGTCGCCGCAAGATGTTCACCAGGCGGGCTGCCAGCGGGGCCGGGCGTCGCCCAGCAGCGTCGCGCCTCGCTCGGTGAGCCAGCGGTCGCCCACGCCGATCAGTTCGTCTCCCGCGTAGAGCAGGGGACAGGCAAGCCGGCGCCACGGCGGCATGCCGCTTTGCTGGAACAGGTCGCGCAGCTCGCGGGTGTGCGCGTGTCCGGCCGGCCGCAGGTGTTCGCCGCCCTGGCGCAGGCGCACGGTGAGTGGGGCGTCCAGCCGTGCAGGCGGGTCCAGCAGCAGGCTTCCGCCGTCGGGCAGGGCCAGTGGCTCGCCCTGCCAGTCCGCCTGCCAGTGCGGGTCGATGGCAGGCCGGGGCGGAAGCGCCCATAGCCGCCCCTTCCACACGTGCAGTTCGGTGCCGGGCCAGCGGATGCACGGCAGTTGGCCGTCGTGCGCCGTGCATTGCCGCTCGATCTGTTCGCGCTGCGCCGTGGTGGGTGCGGTGAGCCCACGCGCATGCAGCCAGTCGTCGAGCAGGGGATGGCGCAAGGCGGGCGTGAGCGCGAGCCAGCCGACGGCGTCGAGGCTGCCTGTGGCCGGGTCGAGCAAGCGTGCCTGTTCGGTGCGCCACTGCTGTTCGAGTGCATCGCTGGCGGAGCGATGCAGCCGCGCGCTATGCACGATCGACTCCACCGCTTGCGGCCAGTGCTGGCTCAAGCGCGGCAGGATCTCGTGTCGGAGAAAGTTGCGCGAGAGGCGCGCATCGTTGTTGGAAGGGTCGTCGATGCACGGCAGTTCGTGTCGCTCCACGTAGCGGCGCAGTGCATCGCGAGGCGTGTCGAGCAGCGGACGCCAGAGTTGGCCCTCGCCCAGCCGCCGCGTCGCGCGCATGCCACCGAGCCCTTCGGGGCCCGCGCCACGCAGCAGTTTCAGCAGGACGGTTTCCGCCTGGTCGTCGCGATGATGCGCCAGCAGCAGCCGCTCGCCCTTCTGCAGCGACGCGGCGAAGGCGTGATAGCGCGCCTCGCGCGCCGCCGCTTCCAGGCCGTAGCCGCGTTGATGATCCACCTCGACGCGCAGCACCAGGCACGGCACACCCCATTCGCGCGCGAGTTGCCGGCAGTGCTCGGCCCACGCATGGCTTTGGGCGTGCAGTCCGTGATCGACATGCAGTGCGCGCAGGCCACGTGCGTGCGTCTGCGGCGACTGCGCCAGCGCGTGCAGCAAGGCCGTGGAATCGGGGCCGCCGCTGTAGGCGACGCAGAGCGCGCCGTCCGGCTGCGCCTGCAGCGCGTCGCGCAGTACGTCGGTCAGCTCAGTCACGGGCGGCGGTTTTCTTGCTCTTGTTGCGCACGTAGATCACCTTCGGACGCCCTTCGCCGGGGCTGCGGCGATCCATCTCGAACAGCGTGGTGGCGGTGATCAATTCGCTGAGCTTGTTGTAGCCGTAGCTGCGCGCGTCGAAGTTGGGGCGCTGCTTGGTGACGATGGAACCCACGCCGCTCAAGGTGGCCCAGCCATCGTCGTCGGACGCCGCGTCCACGGCGTTGCGCAGCAGGTTCACCAGGCTGGAATCCTGCTTGAGCTGCGCGGCGGTGCGCGGCTTGAGTGGCTGTTCCTCGTCGGGCTTGGCGACCAGGATGTCGGTGTAGATGAACTTGTCGCAAGCCGCCACGAACGGGTCGGGCGTCTTGCGCTCGCCGAAGCCGTAGACGATCAGGCCCGATTCGCGGATGCGCGCGGCCAGTCGCGTGAAGTCGCTGTCGCTGGACACGATGCAGAAGCCATCGAAGCGGCCGGAATACAGCAGATCCATCGCGTCGATGATCATGGCCGAATCGGTGGCGTTCTTGCCGCTGGTGTAGCCGAACTGTTGCATGGGCTGGATCGACTGCGTGAGCAATTGCTCCTTCCAGCCCTTGAGGTGATTGGACGTCCAATCGCCATAGGCGCGCTTGACGTGCGCGGTGCCGTACTTGGCCACTTCGGCGAGCAGCGCCTCGGCGATGGCCGGTTGCGCGTTGTCCGCGTCGATGAGTACGGCGAGCTTGGTGGCGTGTTCGTTGGCCATGGACGCGGTTCCGGGCGTTGGTGCCCGGATGGTAGGCCAGTAGGGACGAGAGGTGAGTGAAGATGAGCGGGAAACGAGAACATGGTTCCCGTTTCTCTGGGCTTCGTTATTCCGTGTATGCGCCGTAGCTGCGCAGGCGCTTGTAGCGCAGGTCGAGCAGGTCCTGCATCGGCAGCGCTTCCAGCTCGTCCAGCTGGTTGAGCAGCACCGCCTTCAGGCGCACGGCCATGGAGTGCGGGTTGCGGTGGGCGCCGCCCAGCGGTTCGCGCACGACCTTGTCGATCAGGCCCAGCTCCAGCAGGCGCGGGGCGGTCAGGCCCAGCGCCTCGGCGGCGTCCTTGGCCTTCTCCGCGCTCTTCCACAGGATGGACGCGCAGCCTTCGGGCGAGATCACCGAATACGTGGAGTACTGCAGCATGATGGTGCGGTCGCCCACGCCAATGGCGAGCGCGCCGCCCGAACCGCCTTCACCGATCACGGTGCAGACGATGGGCGTCTTGAGGTCCGCCATTTCCAGCAGGTTGCGGGCGATGGCCTCGGACTGGCCACGCTCTTCCGCGCCCACGCCCGGGTAGGCGCCTGGCGTGTCGATCAGGGTGATCAGCGGCAGGCCGAAACGCTCGGCCATCTTCATCAGGCGCAGCGCCTTGCGGTAGCCCTCCGGGCGCGGCATGCCGAAATTGCGGCGCACCTTGCCCTTGGTGTCGCGCGCCTTCTGGTGGCCGATAATCATCACCGAGCGGCCGTTGATGCGGCCCAGGCCACCGACGATGGCGGCATCGTCCGCATAGGCGCGGTCGCCGGCCAGCTCATGGAATTCGTCGCACATCACGCTGATGTAGTCGAGCGTGTACGGACGGCCCGGATGGCGCGACAGCTGCGTCACCTGCCACGGCGTGAGGTTGCGGAAGATCTCGTTGGTCTTGAGCTTCAGCTTCTCGCGCAGGCGGCCGACTTCTTCGTCGATGTTGAACGCCTGCCCGTGGCTGGCATGGCGAAGCTCTTCAATCTTCGCGTCCAGCTCGGCGATGGGTTGTTCGAAATCGAGGAAGTTGGGATTCATTCGGTGCAGTTCATGACACGGAAGCGCGCCAGTATACCGGTCTGGAAAAAACGCGGGAACGGGGGCGTATGGGGTTAGGAAATAGTGAAGAGGAACGAGAAGTGAGAGCAGGGCGCCTCTCTCACTTCTCGTTTCTCTTTACTCAATCCTGGCTCTTCACAATCCGCAGCTTGGCCGCCTCCACTCCGGGAACGGCCCGGATGGCGCGCAGCAGTTCCGGAATGGCGTCCACACGCCAGTCCTCGCCCAGTTCCAGGTCGGCCTGGGCGATGGCGTTGTGGTAGCCGTGGAGGATCACGCTGGCGCGTCCGCCCCGATAGCCGGCGAGCGTGCGGCGCAGGTCGTCGACGAAGCCTGGGGTCACGCCATTCAGTTTCAAACGCAGCAGGCGCGCGAAGCGTCGGCAGCCGTCGCCCAGCGTATAGGCGCTGCGGGCGCGCAGGGCGAAGCCGCCGCCGGAGAAATCGTCGATGCGCAGGCCGCCTTCGACCACCAGGATCTGGTCGCGCGTGAGCATGGGGGCGATCTGCAGGTAGAGGTCGCCGAAGAAGCTGACCTCGATGGAGCCGGTGCCGTCCTCCAGCCGCACGAAGGCGTCGCTGTCGCCGCGCTTGCGCACGGCGGTGACCATGCCGGCCACGGTCCACGGCGTATCCGGGCCGCGGCGGAAGCGGTTGTCGTCGCCGTCGCTCTTGCGCGGCTTCGGTGGCTGGTAGCGTTCGGCGATCTCGCCCAGCGGGCAGGTCGAGAGCTGAGCCAGTTCGTCCTTCCACGGGTCGGTGGGGTGGCCGGAAAGATAATGGCCGAGCGTGTCGCGCTCGCCCTGCAGCTTCTGCTCGAGCGGCCAGTCGGGCACGACGGGCAGGTCGACGTCGACCGTCGGGGCGGCGGCGCCCATCGCCGCGCCGAACATGTCGTTCTGTCCGCTCTGCTTGTTCTTGAGGTGCTGGTCCGCCGCCTTCATCGCGTTGGGCAGCTGCGCCATCAGGCTGGCGCGGTTCGGCGCCAGCGCGTCGAGCGAACCGGAAAGAATCAGCGCTTCGAGCACGCGGCGATTGAGCTTGGTCGAATCCACGCGACGGCAGAAATCGGCCAGGTCCTTGTAGGCACCGCCGCGCTTGCGTTCCTCGGCGATGGCTTCGCACGCGCCCTGGCCCACGCCCTTGATGGCGCCCAGGCCATAGCGGATCACGCGCGGTTCGACCGCGACGAACATGAACTCCGACGCGTTGACGTCCGGCGGCAGCACCTTCAGGCCGATGGCCTTGGACTCGTCGATGAAGGTCACCGCCTTGTCGGTGTTGTCCATGTCCGACGAGATCGTCGCGGCCATGAACTCGGCGGGGTAGTGCGCCTTCAGCCAGGCGGTGTGATACGAGACGAGCGCGTACGCGGCGGCGTGCGACTTGTTGAAGCCGTAGCCGGCGAACTTCTCCATCAGGTCGAAGATCTCGTCGGCCTTTTCGCCGCTGAGTCCGTCCTTGGCGGCGCCTTCGCGGAACTTGGCGCGCTCCTTCGCCATTTCCTCGACTTTCTTCTTGCCCATCGCGCGGCGCAGCAGGTCGGCGCCGCCGAGCGAATAGCCGCCCACGATCTGCGCCATCTGCATCACCTGCTCCTGATAGACCATGATGCCGTAGGTCTCTTTCAGGATCGGCTCGACGCGCGGGTCCGGGTAGATCACTTCCTCGCGGCCGTGCTTGCGCGCCACGAAGCTGGGGATCAGGTCCATCGGGCCCGGTCGGTACAGCGCCACCAGCGCGATGATGTCCTCGAAGCGGTCGGGCTTGGCGTCCTTGAGCATGCGCTGCATGCCGGAGGATTCGAGCTGGAACACCGCGACGGTCTGCGCCTTCTTCAGCAGGTCGTACGCCGCCGGGTCATCGGTGGGGATGGCCGCGATGTTGAGCGCTTCCTCGCCATTGGCCGCGCGGCGCGCGTTGATGGCCTTCACCGCCCAGTCGATGATGGTGAGCGTGCGCAGGCCGAGGAAGTCGAACTTCACCAGGCCGACGGCTTCCACGTCGTCCTTGTCGTATTGCGTGACGACGCCGGCGCCGCCCGGTTCGCAGTAGAGCGGCGCGAACTCGGTCAGCGGCTTGGGCCCGATCACCACGCCGCCGGCGTGCTTGCCGACGCCGCGCGTGATGCTTTCCAGGCTCAGCGCCAGGTCGATCAGCGTGCGCGCTTCCTCGTCCTGCTCGTAGAGGTCGCAGAAATCCTTGACGATGCGGTCGGGTTCTTTCTTGGCCTTTTCCGAGCGGCCCAGCGCGCATTGCAGCGTGAGGTCGAGCGGGCGCGCGGGAATGAGCTTGGCGATGCGGTCCACCGCGTTGTAGCCCATGCCGAGCACGCGGCCGGAGTCGCGCAGCACGGCCTTCGCCGCCATCGAGCCGTAGGTAATGATCTGGCTGACGTGGTCGCGGCCGTATTTGCGCGCGACGTAGTCGATCACCTCGTCGCGGCGATCCATGCAGAAGTCGATGTCGAAGTCGGGCATCGACACGCGTTCGGGATTGAGGAATCGCTCGAACAGCAGGTCGAACTGGATCGGGTCCAGATCGGTGATCTTCAACACCCACGCCACCAGCGAACCCGCGCCCGAGCCGCGGCCCGGGCCCACGGGAATGCCGTTCTGCTTACCCCAGTTGATGAAGTCCGCCACGATCAGGAAGTAGCCGGGGAAGCCCATCTTGATGATGACGTCCAGCTCGCGTTCCAGCCTCGCTTCATACTCCTCGCGCGTGCGGCCGGGCGCGACGCCGGCGAATTCCAGGCGTTCCTTCAGGCCTTCGCGGGAAATCTCGCGGATGTAGCTGGCCAGGTCGTGGCCCTCCGGCACCGGGAAATCCGGCAGGTAATACGTGCCGAAGCTCAGTTCCAGCGTGCAGCGCTTGGCCAGCTCGATGGTGTTTTCCAGCGCCTCGGGAAGGTCGGCGAACAGCGCCTCCATTTCCTCGGGCGACTTCAGGTATTGCTGGTCGCTGTAGTCGCGCGGGCGCTTGGGGTCGGCCAGCACGCGGCCCTGATTGATGCAGACGCGCGCTTCGTGCGATTCGAAGCCTTCCTGCTTGAGGAAGCGCACGTCGTTGCTGGCGATCACCGGCAGGTCGAGTTGCGCGGCGAGGGCCAGCGCGGCCGTGTTCCAGTTTTCCTCGCCTTCGCGGCCGGTGCGGGTGAGTTCGAGGTAGAGCCGGTCGGCCATCTGCGTGGCGAACGGGCGGATGCGCGCCACGGCCGCATCCACGCCCTGATTCACGGCGATGCGCGCGACTTCGCTCTCGCGGCCGAGCATGGCGATCAGGCCGTGCGTGGCTTCCGGCGTGAGCCATGCGGCGTCGACCATGGCCCGGCCGCTGTGCTGGCCGTCGCGCCATGCACGCGACACCAGCCGCGACAGATTGAGATAGCCGGCGTGGTTCTGCACCAGCACGGTGAGGCGCCAGGGACGCGGATCGTCCGGCGAACTGACCCACAGGTCCGCTCCGCCGATCGGCTTGATGCCGGCCGCGCTGCAGGCCTTGTAGAACTTCACCAGCGCGAACATGTTGCTTTCGTCGGTCAGCGCGACCGCCGGAATGCCCTGGCGCACGCAGGCGTCGACCAGCCCCTTGATACGGATGGTCGAGTCGACCAGCGAGTATTCGCTGTGAAGGTGAAGGTGAGCGAAGCGGACGGACATGGCGCACGCGCAGGATGGATCCACAGCCTAACGGCGTGGCCCGGAGCGGGCAAGAATTGACATTGCCTGCCGGGCGGTTTTTCCGCGCTGGATCAGGGGGATGCCGCTTGGCCGTCGCTCGCGCAGCGGCTGGCAAGCCGGCCGCGCCTATCTGCCATGCCGGCCTTCGGCATGTCTTCACCGCCGTCGATGCAGACAGTTCAGTTGCAGGGCGGCGCCGGGACTGGCATGGTCCGGTGCTTTCATCCTGGACGGCAGTCCCGACGCTGCCGGGAAAATGCCGATGTCACTGATCCGTTCGCTGTTCACCATCAAACCCATCGAGGCGTCGCTCACGGCCAACGACAATCTGCGGCGCACGCTGGGCCTCAAGGACCTGATCGTCCTGGGCGTGGGAGCGGTGATCGGCGCGGGCATTTTCGTCATCACCGGACAGGCGGCCGCCGAGCATGCAGGCCCGGCGCTGACCATCTCCTTCGTGCTCGCCGGCCTTGCCGCCGCCCTGGCGGCGCTGAGTTATGCCGAGTTCGCCGCCATGCTGCCGGTGTCCGGCAGCGCCTACGTGTATGCCTACGCCACGTTCGGCGAACTGCTGGCCTGGTTCATCGGCTGGAACGTGGTGGCCGAGTACCTGCTGGCGGTGTCGTCCGTGGCGGTGGGCTGGTCCGGCTACGGCGTGGGCCTGTTGCACAGCGTGGGCATCGACGTGCCGGCGGTGCTGGCCAATGCGCCGCTGGCGTTCAAGGACGGGCACTTCGTGGTGACCGGTGCGTGGATCAACCTGCCGGCGTTGCTGGTGGTGGCGGCGATCACCACGCTGCTCTACGCGGGCACCCGGCAGTCGACGCTGTTCGCCAGCGTGGTGGTGGTGCTCAAGGTGCTGGTGGTGATCCTGTTCGTGGTGTTCGGCCTGCAGTACATCGACACCTCGCTGTGGCACCCGTACGTGCCAGCGAGCCAGGGCGGCGATCACTACGGCTGGTCGGGCGTGTTCCGCGCCGCGACCAGCGTGTTCTACGCGTACATCGGTTTCGACGCGGTGGCGACGGCCGCGCAGGAGACGCGCAACCCGCAGCAGAACGTGCCGGCCGGCATCCTCATTTCGCTGGCCATCTGCACGGTGCTGTACATCGTGGTGGCGGCGGTGCTGACCGGCCTGGTGCCGTATCCGCAGCTGGCCACGGCCGAGCCGGTGGCGACGGCGCTGGCCGCGCATCCCTCGCTGGCGTGGCTGAAGGTGCTGACGCAGATCGGCGCAGTGGCCGGGCTCACCTCGGTGATCCTGGTGATGCACCTGGGCCTGGCGCGCATTCTCTACACCATGGCGGGCGATGGGCTGTTGCCGCGCACGTTCGGCGCCGTCCACGAGCGCTTCAGGACGCCGCACCGCACGACGGTATTGGTGGGCGTGATCGGCGGCGTGCTGGCGGCGGTGTTCCCGCTGAGCCTGCTGGGCGACCTGCTGTCCATGGGCACCCTGCTGGCCTTCGCCACGGTGTGCATCGGCGTGCTGGTGCTGCGTCGCACGCGGCCGGATCTTCCGCGCGGTTTCCGCGTACCCGCCGCGCCGCTGGTGTGCTCGCTGGGCGTGCTGGTCTGCCTGTTTCTGCTGGCGCAGATGAACGCGGGCAACTGGATGCTGCTGGCCGGCTGGACCGCGTTGGGCATGCTCATCTACATCGGTTACGGCTACCGCAACAGTCGCCTGCGGGCGCGCGGCTGATCCATCGCGGCGCCGCGGCGACGATGGCCGCCATCGTCGCCGGCGCTCGCGCCTTACCAGATGTGGAAACGCTCCGCGCTTTGCGGACGGTCGATGTAGTGGTCCAGTCCCTGTACCCGGAGCGGATGGCGGTCGTAATCGACGTGCCGGTACTCGGCATCGACGATGGCGGCGATCTCGCCGGCGCTGAGCTGGGATGCGGGCGTCACGTTCGGAGGGGTGCCGGGCGTGACCGGGTCGTTGAGGCGGCGGTAGGTGTTCATCGCGGACTCCTGCGGTCGAATGCGCGCTTGGTTGGAGTCTTCAAACCCATGCACGTGGTGGGGAGGCGCGCACGGGGCCTTCGTCCCTGCTCGATGGAAGCGCATCGGAGCCGATGGCTTCGCTTCCTTATCCATTCGGATGCAGCGGCGGGCAGAAAGGTTGCACGGGTCAACGCGTGCGGAGCTGCTGCTCCATGGTTTGGAGCTTAGATTAGCGCTGTTGCACGCGAGTGACGCCCGCCATTGGGCATGTTTTCGGGCGCGCGTTTTGGCCCTGCGATTGCTTTACCTGCGGGTCGCGTTGGCGATCCGCGTCAGAACAGCACGCCCTGGTCCACCAGAATCTTCACCGGCGCGAAACTGCGGCGATGGTGCGGGCAAGGTCCCAGGCGCTGCAGCGCGGCCAGATGTGCCGGCGTGGCGTATCCCTTGTGCTCGGCGAAACCGTAGCCGGGATGTTCGCGATCCAGCGCCACCATCCATCGATCGCGCGTGACCTTGGCGAGAATCGACGCGGCGCTGATGGCCGGCTCCAGCGCGTCGCCGCCGATGATGGCGCGGCCGGTGCAGGGCAGGTCGCGCGGCAGGGCGTTGCCGTCGATCCATGCCTCGTGCGCCGCCGGCGTCAGGCCGGAGAGCGCGCGGCTCATGCCGGTCATGGTGGCCTGGAAGATATTGATGCGGTCGATCTCGTCGGACATCACCATCACGATGCAGTGCGCCAGCGCCCGCTCGACGATCAGCGGATAGAGCGCCTCGCGCTTCTGCTCGGTGAGCTTCTTGGAATCATCGAGTCCATCGATGGGCCGCGCCGGATCCAGGATCACCGCCGCGACCGCGACAGGACCGGCGAGAGGGCCGCGTCCCGCCTCGTCCACGCCGGCGATGAGGCGCATCGCGACAGTGGGTTCAATGGCCGCAGAACGCTTTCTGACCTTGGGCTCAGCCATGGCGAGCCTCGATCATCTCGGCGACGGCTTCGGCGGCCAGATCGCCCGCGTGGCCTTCCAAGTCGCCGCGCAGGGCCAGATGCAACTGCTCGAAGGCGGCGACGATGGCGCCACGGCGCTCGCTGTCGTGGAACAGCGACAACGTGGCGTCCGCCAGCTTGTCGACGGTGAAGTCGTCCTGCATGAGTTCGGGCACCAGCTTCACGTCATCGCCCATGCCGCTCGCCCGCGCCAGGATGTTAGGCAGCGAATAGACGTCCGTCTTGAGCATGTTGAGCGCCTTGGCGATGCGGTAGCTCACCGGCGATACGCGATAGCCGACCACCATCGGGCGCTTGGCGAGCATGGCTTCCAATGTGGCCGTGCCGGAGGCGAGCAACACCACGTCGGCGGCGAGCATGGCCTCGTGCGCGTGTCCGTCGATAAGCAGCGGAGCGCTTTCCCCCTCGGCGTTTCCGATGAGTTGCTTCAGCGTGGCGTGCACGCGTTCATTGGCTGCCGGCACGACGATGCGAAGTCCCGGCAGCTGCGCAGCGACCTTGCGCGCCGCCTCGATGAACGCAACGCCCAATTGCTTGATCTCGGAACCGCGGCTGCCCGGCAACACGGCGAGCACGGGCACGTTCTGCGGAATGCCGAGGAAATCACGCGCGCCGGTGCGGTCAGACACCAGAGCGAAGCGGTCCGCCAGCGGGTGGCCAACGAAGCGCGCATCGATGCCGTGCCGCGCGTAGATCGCCGGCTCCATCGGAAACAGGCACAGTACGCGGTCGGCGCTGCGTCCGATTTTTTCCGCACGCTTCTCGCGCCACGCCCACACCGACGGGCTGACGTAGTGCACGGTGCGAATGCCCTCCTCGCGCAGGCGCTTCTCCACGCCCAGGTTGAAATCGGGCGCATCGATGCCGACCACCACATCGGGCTTCGCCGCGATCAGGCGCGCCAGCAGCTCCTTGCGCAACTTGAGCAGGCGCGGGAGATGCGACACCACCTCCGCGAAGCCGAACAGCGAGAGTTCCTTGATGTCGAACCAGGAATCGAAACCGGTGGCCTGCATGCGCGCGCCGCCGATGCCGACGAAGCGCGCCTCGGGATAGCGGCGGCGCAAGGCCGTGACCAGGTCGGCACCCAGCTGATCGCCGGAATCTTCGCCGGCGATGATGGCGATGGTGGGTGCGCGCCTGATGACTTCGATCTCAGCCATGTCGTGACATCAACAGCAAGAGCCCGTGTGCGATACGCCGATAGGGGCGAAGCTCATGTCAGCGCGCCAGCGAACGTTCGCTGCGATCGAGGAATTCCAGCATCGCGCGCACGTCCTCGCTGTCGTTGGCCTGGACGCTGAGCTGTTCGCGCGCGTCGGCCAGGGTCAGTCCCGCCATGTACAGCGTGCGGTACGCGCGCTTGATGGACGAAATGCGGGCCGTGTCGAAGCCGCGCCGCTTGAGGCCTTCGGTGTTGATGCCGCGCGGGCGGCCGCGCTGTTCGTTGGCCATCGTCACGAAGGGCGGCACGTCCGAGCCGAGCAGGCAGCCCATGCCGATGAAGGCATGCGCGCCGATCTTGCAGAACTGGTGCGCGCCGGAGAAGCCGGCCATCACCACCCAGTCGCCGATCTCCACGTGTCCGGCCAGCGCCGAATAGCTGGAGAACACGATGTGGTTGCCGATCTTGCAGTCGTGCGCGATATGGACGTAGGCGAGGATCAGGTTGTCGTTGCCGATCCGCGTCACGCCGCCGCCGTCGCCGGTGCCGCGATTGATGGTGACGTACTCGCGGATCTGATTGCGGTCGCCGATCACCAGCTCGGTGTACTCGCCATGGAACTTCTTGTCCTGCGGGTCGCCACCCAGCGAGGCGAACTGGCTGATGCGGTTGTCGCGGCCGATGCGGGTCGGGCCCTGGATCACCACGTGCGGGCCGACGACCGTGCCTTCGCCGATATGCACGTCGGCGCCGATCACGGAGTACGCGCCGATGCTGACGCCATCGGCGATGACCGCGGTAGGGTCGATCTGCGCGGTGGGGTGGATCATTTGTCGGACCTCGCGGCGCACATCAGCTCGCAGCTGGCCACGACCTTGCCGTCCACGATGGTGCGCGCCTCGAACAGGCCCATGCTGCGCAGCAGGCGCTTGAGTTCCACTTCCAGGCGCAACTGGTCGCCCGGCACTACCGGCGCGTTGAAGCGCGCGTTGTCCACCTTGGCCAGGTAGAACAGCGGGCTGCCCGTGGTGCCCTTCAGGCGGCTGGAGATCTGCGTCAGCAGGCCGGCGGCCTGCGCCATGGCTTCCACGATCAGCACGCCCGGCATCACCGGGTGGCCGGGGAAGTGGCCCTGGAAGAACGGCTCGTTCATCGTCACGTTCTTGATGGCCACGGCGCTCTTGTCGGGCACCAGCTCGATCAGGCGGTCGACCAGCAGGAACGGATAGCGATGCGGCAGCAGCTGCTGGATCGTTTCCACGTTCACGGGCAGGTGGAAGGGCACGGTCAGGTCACTCATTGTTGCGGTCCTTCTCCAGCGCCGAGAGCCGGCGCGCGTATTCATCGAGATGCTTGAATCGGGCTGCGTTGCGCCGCCACTGGCGGCTTTCCTGCAGGGGTACGCCCGAAGCGTATTCGCCCGCCTCGCGGATGGAATGCGTGACCAGGCTCTTGGCGGTAATGTTAACGCGGTCGGCCACTTCCAGATGGCCCAGCACGCCGGCGTTGCCGCCGATCATGCAGTAGCGGCCGATCTTGGCGCTGCCGGCCACGGCGGAGCAGCCGGCCATGGCCGTGTGGGCGCCGATGTAGACGTTGTGGGCGATCTGGATCTGGTTGTCCAGGCGCACGTCTTCCTCGAGCACGGTGTCGTCCAGCGCGCCGCGGTCGATGGTGGTGTTGGCGCCGATTTCACAGTCGTCGCCGATGCGCACGCCGCCGAGCTGCGGCAGCTTGATCCAGTGGTCGCGGTCAAAGGCGAGGCCGAAGCCGTCCGAGCCGATCACCGCGCCCGGATGCACCAGCACGCGCTTGCCCAGCGTGACGCGGATGACCAGGGTCACGCGGGCCACCAGCCGGCATTGCGCGCCCACCGTGCACTCGGGGCCGATGATGCAGTGCGGGCCGAGGATGGCGCCGTCCTCCACCACCGCGCCGTCCTCGATGACGCAACCGGGGCCGATGCTGGCGGTCGGCGCCACCACGGCGCCCGGCGACACCACGGCGGTGGGGTGGATGCCCTGCGGCGAGGCGGGGTGGCGCTCGAACAGCGCGGCGATCTTGGCGTAGGCCACATAAGGGTCGCGTGCCACCAGGGCGGCCACGGGGCTCTCCGCCACGTTTTCCTCGCGCATCACCACCACACCGGCGCGCGTGCCGGTCAGCTGCGAGGCGTACTTGCTGTTGGAAAGGAAGCTCAACTGGCTTGGGCTGGCACCCGCCAGCGTGCCCACGCCATCGATGACGCGTGAGCCATCGCCGTGGAAGACGAGGCCGAAGCGCTCGGCCAGCTCGGATACGGTGGTTTGAAAAACGCTCATGTCAGCTCCCTGCAATCGGACCATTGTAGGTCCCCCCGGCGGAGGCATCAAAAGTGGTACGGAGGGCCGCTGCCGGTGTGGGCGGCGGCGGCCAAAAAGAAGGCGCGGCATGGCCGCGCCTTCTGCGGAGTCGACCCAACGGTCAGTTCGTCAGAACTGGCTGCCGAAGGTGAACTGGATGCGCTCTTCGTAGTGGTTGTCATCCGCCTGCGTACGCAGCGGCACCGCGAAGTTGATGATCAGCGGGCCGATCGGCGCCTGCCAGTGCAGCGACAGGCCGGTGGAGACGCGCAGCGTCTTGGCCGTGAAGCTCTGGTAATCGGTGTAGGCATTGCCGACGTCCACGAACCACGACACGCGGGCGGTGTTGATGTCCTTGAGGAACGGCAGCGGCAGATACAGCTCGGCCGTGCCCAGCACCTTGAAGGCGCCACCCAGCGGCTGCGCGTAGCTGTACACGCTGCCCGGGCAGGTGCCGTTCGGCAGCGGGGTGATCGGCACCTGCTTGCCCGTGGTCGGGTCGGCGACGGTGCCCACGCAGACGCGGGGGCCGAGGGTGTTGTCCTGGAAGCCGCGCACGTCGCGCACGCCGCCGGAGTAGAAGTTCTCCCAGAACGGGAAGGTGATGGCCTGGCCCTTCTGGTAGATGCCGTCCTCGCTGCTGTTGTCGAAGGTCTGGCCGTAGGTCTTGCCGTAGCCCACCTGGCCGTCCACGTACAGCACGAAGCCCTTGCCGATGGGCCAGTAGTGGTTCGCCTCGCCCATGATCTTGTAGTACTGCACGGTCGAGCCGGGCAGGGCGATGTCGGTGGACAGCGAGATCAGGCCGCCGCGGGTCGGCGCCCAGTAGCCGTTGCGCGTGTCATGGTTCCAGCCCAGCGTGGCATCCCACGTGTGGATGGTCTGGTGGCCCAGCGCGTTCTGGTAGTCGATCAGGATCTGCGGCGAGTAATTGGCCGTCTGAACGTTGCCGTTCTCGTCCAGGTACTGGTAGCTCAGGTTGATCTTGTTGCTGCTGATGCCCAGGCCCGCGCGGATGTTGTCCGTTTCGGAGATCGGGAAGCTCAGGAAGCTGGAGAACGACTTCAGCGAGCTCTCGTAGTTCACGAAGTCGCTGTTGGTGTCGCCGTAATTGCTCTTGGTGTAGCCGATGTTGTAGCCGATGCCCACGCCGCTGTCGGTGAGGTACGGGTTGAAGTAGCTGGCGTTGACCGAGGTGGAGTAGTCGCTGCGCGACGCGCCCACGGTGAAGCTGTCACCCGTGCCGAGGAAGTTGTTCTGCGACACCGACGCGGACAGGATGATGCCCGAGTACTGCGAGTAGCCCACGCCGAACATCAGGCTGCCGGCGGACTGCTCCTCCACCTTCACGGTCAGGTCGACCTGGTCTTCGGTGCCGGGCACCAGCGCCTTGTCGATGTTGACGGTCTTGAAGTAGCCCAGGCGCTGTAGGCGGATCTTCGAGCGGTCGATGGCCGGCTGCGAGAACCAGCTGCCTTCCAGCTGGCGCATTTCGCGGCGCATCACGTCGTCTTCCGTGCGGGTGTTGCCCTGGAAGATCACGCGGCGCACGTACACGCGCTTGCCCGGCTCGATGTAGAGCGTCAGGTCGACGGTGCGCTTTTCCTTGTCCAGCTTCGGCACCGGCGTGACCTTGGCGAAGGCGTAGCCGATGCTGGCCAGGATGCTCTTGATGGCGTTGCCGCTGGCCTCGATGGCCTTGCGGTTGAAGGTGTCGCCCTTGTGCACGTACACCAGCTGGTGCAGCGAATCCTCGGGGAGGATCAGCTCGCCGAGCAGATGCACGTCGGAGATGGTGTAGATGTCGCCTTCCTTGACGCTGGCGGCGATGTACATGGAGCGCTTGTCCGGCGCGATGGTCACCTGCGTGGAGTCGACGCCGAAGTCGGCGTAGCCGCGGTCCATGTAGTAGGACTGCAGCTTCTCCAGGTCGCCGGAGAGCTTTTCACGCGAGTACTGGTCGTCCTTCGAGTACCACGACAGCCAGCCCGGCGTGTTCGACTCGAAACCCGAGCGGATTTCCTTGTCGGTGAACGCCTTGTTGCCGACGATGTTGATTTCCTGGATCTTGGCGACCTTGCCTTCGCGGATCTCGATGTCGATGGCCACGCGGTTGCGGTCGAGCTGGGTCACGTGCGGATCGACCGACACGTTGTACTTGCCGCGGTTGTAGTACTGGCGCACCAGTTCCTGCTGCACGCGGTCCAGCGACAGGCGGTCGAAGGTTTCGCCTTCGGCCAGGCCGATCTCCTTGAGGCCCTTGCGCAGGTCTTCTTCCTTGATGTCCTTGTTGCCGCGCAGGTTGAGCTTGGCGATGGACGGGCGCTCGACGACCTTGATGACCATGATGTCACCTTCGCGGTCGATCTCCACGTCGCTGAAGAACTTGGTCTGGTAGAGCGCGCGGATGGCGCGCTGCGCGCCATCGTTGGTCAGCCGGTCACCGCGGTTGATCGGCAGGTAGTTGAGCACCGTACCGGCGGAAATGCGGCTGAGGCCATCGATACGGATATCGGAAACGACGAACGGCTCGAACGCGAGGGCATTGGCGGAGAGTGAGGCAAGCAGGATCAGGGCGGCGATACGCTTCATCGTCGATTCCGTTGGTTTTATTCCGATGAGGCGGCCAGGGCCGCCCCGATCAATACGTGAAGCCAGGACGAGCCCAGCCTTGAAAGGGTGCTTGCATCGTCCCCAGATGCGCAGGGTGAACCATCGCCACGTTTCCGCCGCAAGCGCATGGCATGCGCACGCCGCAGATACGCCTGTCCCCCGGACATCGCGCGACTTTCGTCAAAGCCGGCACGCGTCACGAAGGCAGGAAGCGGTGGATGTCGTTGTAGAAAGCCAATCCCATCAACGTGAACAACATGACCAGGCCGACATACTGACCGGCCATCATGGTGCGTTCGCTGACGGGGCTGCCCTTGACCAACTCAATAAGGTAATACAGCAGCCAACCGCCGTCCAAGACGGGGATCGGCATCAGGTTGAGGATCGCAAGACTCAGCGAGACCATCGCAAGGAAGCTGAAGAACCAGCCGATGCCCATGCTGGCCGAGGCATTGGCCACCTGGGCGATGCCGATCACGCCGGACAGGTTCTTGGTGGATGCCTGCCCGGTCAGCATCTTGCCGATCATGTTGAAGGTGGAGGCGGCGCTGTTCCAGGTGGTTTCCAGCGAGGCGCCGATGGCCTTGAGCGGGCCGTAGCGCAGGATGGCCTGTTCGCGTTCGGCGAACTTCACGCCGATCACCCAGTTGCTCGGCTGGCCCTCCAGCGACTCCATGCGGGCGGTGACGGACAGCGGCACGGTCTTGCCGGCGCGCTCCACCACGATGGCCAGCGTGGGCGACTTGGCGGCCTCCTGCGGCACCAGCCGCTGGAACTCCTCGAAGCTGCCGATGGCGGTGCCGTTGAGGCTGACGATGCGATCGCCGCCCTGCATGCCGCCCAGCGAGGCAGGCTTGCCCGGCAGGACGTTGTCGACCACGGCCGGCGAGGGCGCCAGCTTCAGGCCGAGCTTGTCCAGGTACTGGCCGATGTCCTGCCCGGCGGGAAGCTGGTTGAGGGGCAGTACGAGGTTGCGCGCGCTGCCGTCCGTGCCGCGCACCTGCATCGGCAGTGGATCGCGCCCCAGCAGGGCGTTCGCCACGGCGTCCATGGAATCGCTCCACGTTTCCACCGCATGGCCGTTGACGCTGAGGATGCGGTCGCCGGTGCGCACGCCGGCTTCGGCGGCGATAGTCTGCGGCACGGCGGAAATCACCGGCGCGACGTCCGGCTTGCCCACCAGGAACATCAACCAGAAGGCGAACAGGGTAAAGATCAGGTTGAAGCCCGGCCCCGCCGCCACGATGGCGATGCGCTGCCATACCGGCTTGCCGGTGAACTCCTGGCCGGCCAGCGCGGGGTCGACGTCGCCCTCGCGCGCGTCCAGCATTTTTACGTAGCCGCCCAGCGGGATCATGGCGACCTGGTATTCGGTGCCGTCCTTGCCGATGCGCTTCCAGATGGCCTTGCCGAAGCCCACGGAGAAACGCAGCACCTTGACGCCGCAGCGCCGCGCTACCCAGTAGTGACCGAATTCGTGAAAGGTCACCAGCACGCCAAGCGTGACGAGCAACCAAAACACTGAGCCAAATACACTATTCATCTGCAAGAGCTTATCAGGCTTGTCAGCAGGCGTTGCGAAGGATGCGGCGGGCGGCCTCGCGGGCCATCCGGTCGCGTTCATTCAGAGTCTGGACATCGACCACAGGTTGCGGCGGCAGTTCCGTAAGTACGCTCTCGACAAGATCGGCGATGCCCAGGAACGGCAATCCGCCCGCAAGGAAGGCCTCGACCGCCACTTCGTTGGCGGCATTGAGGATGGCGGTGGCATCGCCGCCGGCACGCAAGGCCTGGAAGGCGAGCGCAAGGCAGCGGAAGGTGTCCAGGTCAGGATGCTGGAAAGCCAGCGGCGCGCAGGCAGCCAGGTCCAGCGGTGCGACGCCGGCCTCGATGCGCGCGGGCCAGGCGAGCGCGTGGGCGATTGCCGTACGCATGTCCGGGTTGCCCAGCTGCGCGAGCACGGAGCCGTCGACGTACTCCACCAGCGAGTGCACCAGGCTTTGCGGATGCACCAGCACGTCGATGAGGTCGGGCGCCGCGCCGAACAGGTGATGCGCTTCGATGACCTCCAGGCCCTTGTTCATCAGGGTGGCCGAATCCACCGAGATCTTGCGTCCCATCACCCAGTTCGGATGCTTGCACGCCTGTTCCGGCGTGACGCCGGCCAGTTCCGCGCGTGTGCGGCCGCGGAACGGTCCGCCGGAAGCGGTGAGGATGAGGCGGCGCACGCCGCTGGCCGCCAGCGGAGGACGTCCGCCGGGCAGGCACTGGAAGATCGCGTTGTGTTCCGAATCCACCGGAATCAGTTCGCCGCCGCCGACCGCCAGCGCGTCCAGCAGCAGCGCGCCGGCCATCACGATGGATTCCTTGTTGGCCAGCAGCAGGCGCTTGCCGGTGCGCGCGGCGGCGAGGGTGGAATCCAACCCCGCCGCGCCCACGATGGCGGCCACCACCGTGTCGCACAGCGTGCCGGAGACGGCCTGCGTGATGGCGTCGTGCCCGCTGGCGATGTCGCAGCGCACGCCGGCTGCGGCGAGCCGGCGCGACAGTTCGCCTTCCAGCGCCGGATCGGCGATGACGGCCAGTTCGGGTCGATGACGGATGCACAGCTCCGCCAGCGCGGCCACGTTGCTGTGCGCCGTGAGCACGGTGGCGCGGAAGCGGTCCGGATGACGGGCAATGACGTCGAGCGTGCTGCCGCCGATGGAGCCGGTGGCGCCAAGCACTGCGACCTTGCGTGGAGCGTTACTCATAGGTCGAGCAGCAGCATGCCGGCGGCAAACACGGGCAGGGCGGCAAACACGCTGTCGAGGCGATCGAGCAGGCCGCCGTGGCCGGGGAACAGGTTGCCGGAATCCTTCACGGCGGCGTGGCGCTTCATCAGGCTCTCCAGCAGATCACCCACCACCGAGGCGACCACGGCGAACGCCGACAGCACCAGCAGGCCGATCAGCTTGCCGCCGGAGACGCCCAGCATCATGCCGCCCGCACCGGCCACGATGGCGCCGGCGACGAACGCGCCATACACGCCGGCCCAGGTCTTGCCCGGACTGATGGTGGGCGCCAGCTTGCGGCGGCCGAACTGGCGACCGCTGAAATACGCGCCGATGTCCGCCGCCCACACGATGAACAGGGCCAGCAGCGTCCACCAGTGGCCATGGGCGGACGAGCCGTGGATCGTCACCACGGCCACCCACGCGGGCACGATCACCAGGAAGCCCGCGCCCAGTTTCATGAAGCAGTTTTCGCGGGTCGGCGCCGCGCCGAACGCGAAATGACGCAGCCATTGGCAGACCACGATCCACCAGGCCACGCCGACACCGATCAGCACCGGCCAGGCGATGCCGCCACGGGTCAGCCAGCAGAGCACGAAGACGGCCGCCGTCAGCACCAGCAGGGCCACGCGCGGCGGGGTCGGCTTGAGGCCGGAAAGGCGTGTCCATTCCCACATGGCGGCCAGGAACGCGATGGCGACGATCACCGCGAAGACGCCGGTCGGCGCCAGCAGGATCAGCAGGATCACCAGCGGAGCAAGCAGCAGTGCGGTCAGGGTGCGCTGGAGCAGCATGGGTGTCCTTGTGCAGACGTGGGGCCGGCCATCAGGCCTTCTTGGCGACTTGTTCGCCGGTCTTGCCGAAGCGGCGTTCGCGGCGGGCGTAATCGTCGATGGCGCTCTTCAGGCAAGCCTCGTCGAAATCAGGCCACAGGGTATCGGTAAAGTGCAGTTCCGCGTAGGCAAGCTGCCACAAAAGGAAGTTGCTGACCCGGCATTCGCCGCCGGTGCGGATGAAAAGGTCCAGCGGCGGCAGGTCGGCCAGGCACATCCAGTGGCCAAGCAGCTGCTCGTCGATCTCCTCGGCGCGCAGTTCGCCGCGCGCCACGGCCTCGGCCGCCTTGCGCGCCGCCTGCACGATGTCCCAGCGGCCGCCGTAGCTCACGGCGATGTTCAGATGCAGCGCGTCGTTGCCGGCCGTGCGGGCCATGGCGGCGAGCATGCGCTGGCGCAGCCCCGGCTCGAAGCTGGCCAGGTCACCGACGAAGCGCAGGCGTACGCCGTTGCCGTGCAGTTCGTCCACTTCCTTGTCCAGGGCGCGAACGAACAACTCCATCAGCGCGCCGACTTCGTCCTGCGGACGCTGCCAGTTCTCGCTGGAGAATGCGAACAGGGTGAGCACGTTGACGCCGTGGCGCAGGCAGCCCTCGACCACGTTGCGCACGGCCTTGCGTCCGGCGTTGTGGCCGAACGTGCGTGGGCGGTGGCGGAGCTTTGCCCAGCGACCGTTGCCATCCATCACGATGGCGATGTGGCGCGGTACCCGCGCGGAGTCGGCGCTGGTCATGCGGAGAGACGGACCGATGGCGCTCAGAGCGCCATCAGCTCCTCTTCCTTGTTCTTCACGACGCCGTCGACGTCCTTGACGAAGCGATCGGTGAGCTTCTGGATTTCGTCTTCCGCACGACGCTCGTCGTCTTCGGTGATCGCCTTGTCCTTGAGCAGATCCTTGACCTGCTGCATGGCGTCGCGGCGCACGTTGCGGATGGCGATCTTGGCTTCCTCGCCTTCATGCGCCACGTGCTTGGCCAGCTCGCGGCGACGCTCTTCGGTGAGCGGCGGCATGTTGAGGCGGATGGTGGTGCCGGCGGTGTTCGGCGTGATGCCGATGTCCGAGGCCATGATGGCCTTTTCGATCGGGCCGACCAGGCTCTTTTCGAACGGGGTGATGATGATGGAGCGCGAATCGCCCAGCGCGACCGTGGCCACCTGGTTCAGCGGCATGTCCGAACCGTAGTACGGCACCTTGATGCCGTCGACCAGCGCGGTGCTGGCGCGGCCGGTGCGCAGGCGCGTCAGGCTGTGCCTGAGCGAGTCGATGCTCTTGCCCATGCGGGTCTGGGCATCGTTCTTGATGTCGTTAAGCATGGGAAACACCCCTCAAACCGTGCAAGCCGGCGAGTATAGCAGGGGGGCGAGGGGCGTTGGAGCGACGCGCTTTCGCCCTCTCCCCTGGGGAGAGGAATGAGCTGAGGGGCGGGCGCTCGCGAGTGTTTTATCGAAGCTCGCTTCGATGTTGCGATACGGCAAGATGGCCCCTCACTCCCTCTCCCCTGTGGGGAGAGGGATCCAGCCTCAGTTATCGGACACGATGGTGCCCACGGCCTCGCCGCGCATGATGCGCATGAGGTTGCCGGCCACGGTCATGTCGTAGATGCGCAGCGGCATGCCGTGGTCGCGGCACAGCGCGATGGCGGCGGTGTCCATCACGGCGAGCTTGCGTTCGATCACCTGGTCGTAGGTGAGCGTGTCGTAGCGCGTCGCGTCGGCGTGGCGGGCGGGGTCGGCCGTATACACGCCGTCCACCTTGGTGGCCTTGAGCAGCAGGTCCGCGCCCACTTCCACGGCGCGCAGCGCGGCGGCCGAGTCGGTGGTGAAGAACGGGTTGCCGGTGCCGGCGGCGAACAGCACGATGCGGCCCTTCTCGATGTGGCGCACGGCGCGGCGGCGGATGAAGTCTTCCGCGACGTCGTGGATCTGGATGGCGCTCATCACACGGGCAAAGCCGCCGCGACGCTCGATGGCGTCCTGCATGGCCAGGGCGTTCATGACGGTGGCCAGCATGCCCATGTGGTCGCCGGTGACGCGGTCCATGCCGGCCGCAGCCAGGCCCGCGCCGCGGAAGATGTTGCCGCCGCCGATGACCACGCCGATCTGGATCCCGGCCTTCTGTACTTCGATGATTTCGTCGGCCAGGCGGCCGATGACCTTGGGGTCGATGCCGTAGTCGGCCTCGCCCATCAAGGCTTCACCGGAGAGTTTGAGCAGGATACGGCGGTACTTAAGAGGTTCGCTCATGGGGTCTCCGGATTGTGTGGGGCAAAACGCGCGCATTGTAACGGCAGTGACGCGGGCGGGTAAGGGATTTCGTGCCGCTGCCGGGTGGGAAAATTCAGCTCCAACGCGGGGTTGGCAGCAAACGCCGTGCGGTGGCGGCCGGTGTGGAATGGGCCGGGCGGACCGTGCGGGCTTCTCATAAAAAAAGAAGCCGCGGTTGCCCGCGGCTTCTTCGAGACTTCAGGGAAGCAAGGCCTCAGCCCTGCATCGCCTTGGCCACTTCGGCCAGATAGTCTTCCTGCACCTTCTCGATGCCTTCGCCCACGGCCAGGCGAACCACGGCCACGACGTCGGCGCCTTCCTTCTTCAGGACCTCGCCCACGGTGGTGTTGGTGTCGATCACGTACGGCTGGCCGACCAGGGTCACTTCCGAGACGATCTTGTTGATCTTGCCGGAGATGATCTTTTCCAGGATGTCGGCCGGCTTGGCCTTGTCCTTGTCGGTCATCTGGCTCAGCGCGATTTCCTTTTCCTTCGCGATGAACTCGGCCGGGACGTCTTCCGGCTTGATGTGCGGCGGGTTCATGGCGGCCACGTGCATGGCGATGCCCTTGGCCAGCTCTTCCGAGCCGCCCTTGAGCGCCACGATCACGCCGATCTTGCCGCCGTGCGAGTAGGTGGCCAGCGGGCCATCGTTCTCGATGCGGGCGACGCGGCGCACTTCGATCTTCTCGCCGATGGTGGCGGTCTGGGCCTTGGCGGCGGACTCGACGTTGTCGGCGCCCGGGAAGGCGGCGGCCTTGGCGGCGTCGATGTCGGCGGCGCCGGAAGCCAGCACGGCCTCGGCCACGTCATTGGTGAACTGGATGAAGTTCGGCGCCTTGGCGACGAAGTCCGTCTCGCTGTTCACTTCGACCAGCACGGCCTTGCCGTTGGCCTGGGCGGTGGCGATGCGGCCTTCGGCGGCGACGCGGTCGGCCTTCTTGTCGGCCTTGGCGAGACCCGTCTTGCGCAGGTATTCCACAGCGGCGTCGATGTCGCCGTTGTTTTCGACCAGCGCCTTCTTGCAATCCATCATGCCGGCGCCGGAGCGCTCGCGCAGTTCGCTAACCAGTTTTGCGGTAATGGCGGTCATCTGGGTTCCTCAAAGCTTTGATGCGCCCCGGCCCTTGCGGGCCGGGGCAGGGAGGGCTTACTCGCCGTCCGACTCTTCGTTGCGACGGCCGCCGCGGCCGCCACGGTCGCCGCGCGGAGCGCCAGCGCCCTTCTTGGCCGGACCACGGTTGTTGCGGTCGTCACGGCGCGGAGCGGCCTTGCGCTCTTCCTTGGCCACCGGGTTGCCTTCCTCGTCGAGTTCGACGAACTCATTGGCGTCGCCCTGGGCCGCGGCCGGCGCGGCGGCCTTGCCTTCCAGGATGGCGTCAGCGGCAGCGCGGGCGTACAGCTGGATGGCGCGGATGGCGTCGTCGTTGCCCGGGATGGCGTAGTCGACCAGTTCCGGGTTGTAGTTGGTGTCGACCACGGCGATCACCGGGATGCCGAGCTTCTTGGCTTCCTGCACGGCGATGTCTTCATGACCGATGTCGATGATGAACAGGGCGTCAGGCAGGCGGTTCATGTCCTTGATGCCGCCCAGCGAGTTCTCGAGCTTCTCGCGCTCGCGGCGACGGGCCAGCACTTCGTGCTTGACCAGGCGGTCGAACGAACCGTCGGTCTCGGCGGCTTCCAGTTCCTTCAGGCGGGCCACCGACTGCTTCACGGTACGGAAGTTGGTCAGCATGCCACCCAGCCAGCGGGCGGTGACGAACGGCATGCCGGCGCGCGCGGCTTCTTCAGCCAACGGCTCGCGGGCCGAGCGCTTGGTGCCGACGAACAGCACGGTGCCGCGCTTCTGGGCGATGGCCGAGAGGAAGTTCATCGCGTCGGTGAAGAGCGGCAGCGTCTTCTCGAGGTTGATGATGTGGATCTTGCCGCGGGCGCCAAAGATGTACGGCGCCATCTTCGGGTTCCAGTAACGGGTCTGGTGGCCGAAATGCACGCCAGCTTCGAGCATCTGGCGCATGGTGACTTGTGCCATGGGTAAAACTCCGATTGTTGGGCCGTCCCCTTAAGAAGGGAGGTAATGGCCCGGGGGTTGGGACCTCCACGCATCCCCGGCTTCGACCCTGTCAGCCCGCTGTAGTGGGAAGGCTGGCCAGGGCACCCCGAAGGCGGTGCCGACGCGTGTGTGGCGTTTTAGTTGTCCAATCAAGGACTTGTAGGGGTTGTACCGCAAGACGGTTACAATCTTCCCTCGCTTTGCGATGACCGCCAGGACCGTGGAAACGGACACCTCGGGTCAGCAAAACTTCGAAATTGTAGCCGGTACGCCGGCGGTGCGGCAAGTCGCTGGATTTTCAGCAGGTTAGCCGCCATGTGAGTGGAACTATGGCAGTCACCCTTAAAACCCCCCAAGACATCCAGGCCATGCGCGAGGCCGGCAAGCTGGCCGCCGAGGTGCTCGCCATGCTCAAGGAGCATGTGAAGCCCGGCGTGACCACGGAAGACCTGGACCGCCTGGCCTACGAGCACATCGTGAACGTGCAGAAGGCGATTCCGGCGAACGTGGGCTACAACGGCTTCCCCAAGACCCTGTGCACCTCGGTCAACCACGTCATCTGCCACGGCATTCCTTCGCCCGGCAAGGTGCTGAAGGACGGCGACATCATCAATCTGGACGTCACCGTCATCAAGGACGGCTGGCACGGCGATACCAGCCGCATGTACTTCGTGGGCACCCCGTCGGTGCTGGCCAAGCGCCTGGTGGATACGACATTCGAGGCCATGATGCACGGCATCCAGGCGGTGCGTCCCGGCGCCACGCTGGGCGATGTCGGTGCGGCGATCCAGAAGCACGCCGAAGCCGCCGGTTTCTCGGTGGTGCGCGAGTACTGCGGCCACGGCATCGGCAAGGTCTACCACGACGAGCCGCAGGTGCTGCATTACGGCCGCGCCGGCACGGGCCTGGAGCTGAAGAAGGGCATGACGTTCACGGTCGAGCCCATGGTCAATGCCGGCAAGCCGCAGACCAAGCAGCTGCCGGACGGCTGGACGGTGGTGACCAAGGACCATTCGTTGTCGGCGCAGTGGGAGCACACCATTGCGGTGACGGACGACGGGTTCGAGATCCTGACGCCCTGGCCGGACGCGGCATGAGGTGAGAAAAAGGGCTGCTGCGGCGGCCCTTTTTTATGCCTGGTCGAATACCTGGCGGCGGCGTGGCGTGCCCCGGGACACGCCAGCCGCGCGCATGGAATTTCCACCCGCCTGCCACCCCATTGGTGGCAGACTTGCTGCGTCGCCACATATATCCGTGTCCATGACCGTCGCCCCGATCGTACTGCCTCCCTTGCCCCGCCTTCCCGTGGCGGTGCCGCGCTCGGGCGTGTCGTCGGAGGCACGCCGCGCGCTGCGCCAGTTGCTTGGCGACGTGGACCGCGCGCTGGCCACGGCATTCCGCGACGGCGCGGATGCCACGGCGCTGGCGCATCGCCGCAGCGAATCGGTCCAGCGCATCGTGGTGCACGTATGGACGGCGTGCCTGGGCGACGTGACGGACGCCGCGCTGTTCGCGGTGGGCGGTTTCGGTCGCGCCTTGTTGTTCCCGCATTCGGACGTCGATCTGCTGGCTCTGGTGGGCCCGTCGGAACCGGCGCGGCTGCGTGCGCTCGAGCAGTGCTTCGCCACGCTGTGGGATATCGGATTGAAGGTGGGGCATGCGGTGCGCGATCTCGCGCAATGCCGTGTGCTAGCGAAGCAGGACGCCAGCGTGTTCACCAGCCTGCTCGATGCGCGCCGGCTGGCGGGCGATCCCGCGATGGAGGAAGGCCTGAAAGCCATCGTCGACGATCCTTCGATGTGGCCGCCCGCGGAATATCTCGCCGTGCGACTGGCGGAGCGGGATGCGCGCCACGCGCGCTACAACGACACGGCGTATAACCTCGAGCCCAACATCAAGGACGGCCCCGGTGGCCTGCGCACGCTCGATGCGCTGCGTTGGCTCGGGCGTCGCCTCGCGCATGCGGACGATTTCGACGACATGGTTGCCGAAGGCCTGCTGGATCCGGCGGAGAAGGATTCGCTGGAACAATCGGAAGCCACGCTGCGCCGCTATCGCTTTGCGCTGCACCTGGAGGCGGGACGCGCGGAGGAGCGGCTCCTGTTCGACTACCAGCGCGCGCTGGCCGCACGGCTGGGTTTCCAGGACGAGCACGAGAAGAACCTCGGCGTCGAGCAGTTCATGCAGGGCTACTATCGCGCCGCCAGCCAGGTGGAGCGGCTGGGCGTGCAGATTGCCGAGCGCTTCGAGGAAATGCTCGAGCCGCCCGCGGCGCCGCAGCCGGTGGGCGAGAATTTCGTGCGCTACGGCAAACGCCTTGCGCTGCGCGATCCCGATCTTTTCATGCGGCGTCCGGCCACGCTGGTCGAGGCCTTCATTGCGCGACTGGGTGAGCCGGGCATCACGGGTTTCACGGCGGACACCATGCGTCGCATGCATCAGGCATCGGCCGTGCTCGAGCGCACGCTGGGTGATGATCCTGACGTGCTCGCGGCCTTCCTGCGCTTGCTGCAGCTCGGTGCGCCGGCGGTGGAAGCCATGTGGCGCATGAATCGCCACGGCCTGCTTGCCGCCATCCTGCCGGCGTTCGGCAAGGTGTTCGGCCGCATGCAGTACGACCTGTTCCACGTATACACGGTCGACGAGCACACGCTGCGCGTGCTGCGCAACGTCGCGCGGTTTGCGGATGCGGACGCGGCCAACGAGTTTCCCATCGCCTGCAAGATCTGGCCGACCCTGCCGAAGCCGGAATTGTTGCTGCTGGCGGCGCTGTTCCACGACATCGCCAAGGGACGCGGCGGCGATCATTCCGTGCTCGGCGAGGAAGACGCGCTCGCCTTCGGCCACCGGCTCGGATTGCCCGAGGAGGACATCCAGCTGGTCGCGTGGCTGGTGCGCTGGCATCTGCTGATGAGCACCACCGCGCAGCGACAGGACATCACCGATACCGACGTGGTGCATCGTTTTGCGGACACCGTGGGCACGTCCGAGCGCCTGGATTATCTGTATCTGCTGACCATCGCCGACATCATCGGCACCAGCCCAAAGCTGTGGAACGGCTGGAAGGACAGGCTGCTCGCCGACCTCTACACCTCGACGCGCTACGCGCTGCGCAGCGAGGACGAACTGCCCGCCGATGCGGAAGCGCAGGTGCGCCGCTGCTGCGACCAGGCGCTCGCCTTGCTGCAGCAGGATGGATTCGCCGCCGACGTCTGCCAGCGGCTGTGGCGCGGTTTTCCCGAATCCAGCTTCCTGCGCCACCGTCCCGAGCAGATCGCGTGGCAGACGGCGGCGATCCTGCGCGCCAAGGGCGAAACGCCGTTGGTCGAGGTTCATCCCAAGTCGGTGCGCGGCACCACGGAATTGTTCGTCTACGTGCCTGATCGCGACGGTTTGTTCGCCGCCGTGACGGCCATGCTGGATCGCCTGCATTTCTCCGTGATGGAAGCGCGCGTGCTGAGTTCGCCCACGGGTATGGCGCTGGACACTTTCCTGCTGCTGGAGTCGGACACGCAGCAGCCCGCCTCGCCCGAGCGTGCGGAAGAACTGAAGCAGCGCCTGCATCGTGCGTTGTCGCAGCCGGGCCACGTGCACCAGCCGTCGCGCCGGAGCATGTCGCGCCATCTGAAGCATTTCCAGGCGACGCCGAAGATTTCCTTCAGCACGGTGCAGGGCCGCACGCGCCTCGCACTGGTATGCAGCGACCGTCCCGGCCTGCTCGCCGCGGTGGCGCAGGGCATGATGGATGCCGGCGTCCGCGTGCACGATGCACGCATCGCCACATTCGGTGAACGCGTGGAAGACTTCTTCCTCATCACCGACCGCCACGACGCGCCACTCAACGTCGAATTGCAGGATCGCCTGTTGCACGCCCTGCTGGAACGGCTGGGACCGGCGAAGGAAAAGCGCGCCTGATGCCGTGACTGCGCCGGTTCGAAAGGGCCTGGTATGACAGCTTCCCCCAGTGTCATGGCTGGCCCGCTACGTCGAAACAGCTCATTTCCCTACGCGGGTGTGTGCCGCTTCAAGGCAATAGGCTCTCCATGGGTCGCACGGACACCACGACTCGCGATGGACGGCTTTTCTTGTCAGAATCGCTTTGTCTCCGCGGCCTTTCGCATGGCCGCCTCCTCCGATATCCATTGCCGTGAACGCCATGCAAACCATCGAAACCCTTATCAACGACGCCTTCGAGCGCCGCAACGACCTGACCCAGGCTGAGATCGACACGCATTTGCGCCCGGCCGTGGAGCAGGTGATCGACCTGCTGGAATCCGGCGAGCGCCGCGTTGCCGAGCCGGACGGCCAGGGCGGCTGGACGGTGAACCAGTGGATCAAGAAGGCGGTGCTGCTGTACTTCCGCCTCAACGGCAATCGCGTGGTGGACGGCGGCCCGGCGCTGGCCTTCGACAAGGTGCCGCTGCGTTTCGCGCACGGCAACGACGTGGAGCTGGAAGGCCTGGGCGCGCGCGTGGTGCCCGGCGCGCTGGTGCGCCGCGGCGCGCATGTCGCGAAAGACGCGGTGCTGATGCCCAGCTACGTCAACATCGGCGCCTACGTGGGCGCTGGCACCATGGTGGACACCTGGGCCACGGTGGGCTCGTGCGCGCAGATCGGCGCAGGCGTGCATCTCTCCGGTGGCGTGGGCATCGGCGGCGTGCTGGAACCGTTGCAGGCCAACCCGACCATCATCGAAGACAACTGCTTCATCGGCGCGCGCTCCGAGGTGGTCGAGGGCGTGATCGTGGAGAAGGGCAGCGTGATCGGCATGGGCGTGTTCCTGGGCCAGTCCACGCGCATCTACAACCGCGCCACCGGCGAGATCAGCTACGGCCGCGTGCCTGCCGGCAGCGTGGTGGTGGCGGGCAGCCTGCCGGCGAAGGACGGCTCGCACAGCCTGTATGCCGCCATCATCGTCAAGCAGGTCGACGAAAAGACGCGCAGCAAGACCGGCATCAACGAACTGCTGCGGAGCGCCGAATGAGCGCGACTCTGTACGGCCTCACCACCTGCGATACCTGCCGCAAGGCGCGCAACTGGCTCGATCGTTTCGAGGTGCCTTTCACCTTCGTGGATTACCGCGCGAATCCCGTGCCGGCGGCGACGCTCAAGGCATGGGCGCAGCAGTTGGGTGGCTGGGAAAAGCTGGTGAACAAATCGTCCACCACCTGGCGCAACCTGCTGCCGCAACGCAAGAACCCGGGCAGCGATCCGGAGTGGACGCTGTTGCTCAAGGAATATCCCGCACTGGTGCGCCGGCCCGTCGTGCTGCAGGAAGACGGGTCTGTCACCGTCGGCTTCACCGACAACGGCTTCAAGAAGCTGTTCGGGAAGTGACATGAGCAAGGTGCGTTCGGCGAGACACTACCGCACCAATCTTCGTATCGAGCGCGACAACGCGGCGCTCTATGACCGTTTGTCCGAGCTTGCCGCGGATGCGCGGTTGGCGCGCGCCTATCGCCGCATCGCGGATGGCGAACGCGCCAACGCGGCGTTCTGGGAAGAACGCCTGACCCAGATGGGCGAGCCCGTGCCGCCCGCCCGCATCGGCACGCGCGTGAAAGTGCTCACCTGGTTCGCGCGGCGCTTCGGCACGGATTTCGTGATGCCCACCGTGGTGCGCCTCGAGCATGCCGATCATCTGCCGACGCCGGTGGATCGCGAAGGCCATCGCGATCATTTCGTCGAACGCACGGCATCCGTCACACGCGGCGGTCGTCATCGCACGCAGAGCGGCAACACGCTGCGTGCCGCCGTGTTGGGCGCCAACGACGGCCTGGTTTCCAACGGCAGCCTGATCATGGGCATGGCCGGCGCGGCCGCGGGCGATCACGCGATCCTGCTGGCCGGCTTCGCGGGCCTGGTGGCAGGCGCGTGTTCCATGGCGCTGGGGGAATGGCTGTCGGTCAACAGTTCCCGCGAGTTCTACCAGGCACAGATCGCCGCGCGCGCCGAGCGCCTTGCCGTGGCGCCGGAAGACGGCGCGCGCAGCCTTGCCAGCATCTATCGCGACAAGGGCATGACCCCGGATGCCGCCAAGGCGCTCGCCACGCAGATCGCCGAGCGTCCGCGCACGGCCCTGGATACGCTGGTGCGCGAAGACCTGGGCATCGACCCCGATGAACTCGGCGGCTCGGCGTGGGGCGCGGCCATTTCCTCGTTCTGTTTGTTTGCCCTCGGCGCGCTGTTTCCGGTGGCGCCCTACCTGTTCCTCAGCGCCCACACCGCCTTCATGGCGAGCATCGCCTCGACCATCGCCGGCCTGGTGCTGATCGGCATGGGCACCGCCCTGTTCACCGGTCGGAGCATGACGTTCTCCATCGCCCGCCAGCTGGGCATCACCGTGGCCGCGGCGGGCATCACCTATGCCGTGGGGCATGTGTTGGGAACGGCGCTGACGGGTTAAGGTCAACGCTGTCCACGGCAGTTCATCCATGAGTTCTGGTTTTGAGGCTCGACATGTCTGTGGTTCTCGATCTCGCTTCTGAATTGATTCGCCGCCGTTCGGTGACGCCGGACGATGCCGGCTGTCAGGCCATGATTGGCGAGCGCCTGCGGGCGGTGGGTTTTCGCGTGGAGCATCTGCGCTTCGGCGAGGTCGACAACCTGTGGGCGACGCATGGCAGCGGCGGGCCCCTGCTGGTATTCCTGGGGCATACCGACGTGGTGCCTTCCGGGCCGGTGGAGAACTGGAAGAGCGATCCGTTCGAGCCGACGATTCGCGATGGCTATCTGTATGGCCGTGGCGCGGCGGACATGAAGGGCGGCGTGGCGGCGATGGTGGTGGCGCTGGAGGCCTTCGTGAAGGCGCATCCGGGTCATCGGGGGCGCGTCGGCCTGCTGCTGACCAGCGACGAGGAAGGGCCGGACAACCTCGATGGCGTGCGCCGCGTGGCCGAGCATTTCCGTGCCACCGGCGAGCGCATCGACTGGTGCGTGGTGGGCGAGCCTTCGTCGAAGGAAAAGCTGGGCGACCTGATCCGCGTCGGCCGGCGTGGCTCGTTGTCGGGCACGTTGGTGGTGCGCGGCATCCAGGGGCATGTGGCGTATCCCGAGAAGGCGCGCAACCCGATCCACGCCTTTGCTCCTGCGCTCGCGGTACTGGCGGCGGAGCGTTGGGATGAGGGCAATCCGGATTTCCCGCCGACGTCGTTCCAGGTGTCCAACCTCAACGCAGGCACGGGCGCCAACAATGTCATTCCCGGCACGCTCACTGCCTTGATCAATTTCCGCTACAGCACCGCCAGTCGCGCCGAGGATCTGCGCAAGCGCACCGAGGCGATTCTCGACAGGCATGGCGTGGACTGGCAGATCGAATGGACGCTGTCCGGCGAGCCGTTCCTCACGCCACCCGGCGGCGCCGTGCGCGATGCCGTGGTGTCGGTGTGCAAGGAGCTTTGCGGCATCGCGCCGGAAGAAAGCACCGGCGGCGGCACCTCCGACGGGCGCTTCATCGCACCGCTGGGCGCGGAGGTCGTGGAGCTGGGGCCGGTGAACGCGACCATCCACAAGGTGGACGAATGCGTGTCGGTGGCCGATCTGGAAAAGCTGCCGGCGCTGTACGAGGCCGTTTGCAGGCGCTTGCTCGACTGATTGCCGTGACCTACGTGCTGTTCCCCGATGAACATGGTTTTGCGCGTCCGTAGAACGGCATTGCGTTCTACGCCATGGCCGAGCAGTTCCTGGGCAAATGCCTGGGGCGACCAAATGAACCTGCCCTAGCGCTGCAATGAAAAGAGCCGCTCTCAAGCGGCTCTTTTCGTTCCTATCCCTTGGCGGGAAGCAGGGTCAGCGTGTGCTGGTCCGGTCCGGGCAGCAAGGGGGTTGGACGTCCATTCACCCAGTCGGCCTCGCCCGCGCCGTGATACGGCGACAACGGGTTGTCGCTCTGGCCGCCGGGCATGTGCAGGATGCTTTGTGCGTCGTGGCCGGGCATGGCGTCCAGGCGTTCGGATGCACCGAAGCCGGGCGAGACCACGCGCGGCATGTTGTGGTCGCCGGCCACCGGTTCGTCGGGCATGTCGAGGAAGCGGCCGATGAAACCGGGCAGGGCGCGCGACAGCGGATGACGGATGGCAGTGTGATTGGCTTCGCCCCAGGTGCGCGCGGCGAGGCCGCCAGGCTGCTTGCCAAGCTCGTCGGCCACGTCGTGCGCGGCGGCGTTGAGCAACGCATTCCAGTTGTCGTATTTGGGATCGAGCAGGTTCGCGGGACGGTCGCGCACCATGGTCCACACGGCGGCTTCCGCGTCGACCAGGCCGGGCCAGGCGAAATCGTCGTGTTTGGCCTTCACTTCGGCCACGAACGGAGCGAGCGCCTTTTCCTTCACCTTGTCGCGGAAGGCGCGCACCAGGCGGTAGTCCACGCTGTCGATGGCGGCGCGGCCCATCCACGTCGCGGTGAGCTGGCGCAGCTGTTCAAGCTCCGGGTCGTGCGTGCCGGCGAGCGTGTCCTGCAGCAGGCGCTGCCAGCGCGTGAGCAGCACGGCGCGGTTGTCGAGCTGCACGTCGAGCATGTTGCCGGGCGTGAAGCTGTTGCGGGCGCGCAGGTCATCGCGAATCTGTTGCGCGCGCGCGCCCAGGTCGTGGCCGCCGTTGCCGAGCAGTTCCAGGTCGGCGCTGTCCACGGTGCGGTTGTTGGCGGTCCACAGGCGGCCGTCGGCGGGATCTTCGATGCGCGGATACTGCGAGGCTTCCGCGCAGCCCGTCCAGCCGGTTTCGGCGGCGGACCAGTCGGCGGGGAGCAGTGGGTCGAAACCCTTGCGCAGCGGAATGCAGGTGCCAGTGATGGTCCAGCCGATATGGCCGGCGCTGTCGCCTGCCAGCAGGTTCTGCGGCGGCATGCCCATGCCGGGCGCGAGGTCGAGCGCGGCATGCGCGCTGCTCGCGTGTTCCAGCTGCATCACACCGAGGTTGTAGCCGCGCGGGCGGTCGCCGATCCAGGCCAGCGCCAGCGGCGTGCCGTCCACGTCCTTGCCCATGATCGGTCCCCAGCGCGTAGCCTCCACTTTCAGCGTGTGGTCGGGTGCATCCTTGATGTGGATGACTTCGTCGTGCGTTTCGATGGACGCCCAGCCTTCGGGCACCTTGTACTTGCTGGCGTCGTTCGGGTCGCGCTGCACGCGTACCCAGTCGGCCCAGTCGCCGTAGCTGTTGGTGAAGCCCCAGGCGACCTGGCCGTTCGAGCCGACCACCAAGGCGGGCGTGCCGGGCAGCGACACGCCGTTGGCGTCGCGCTGGCCGCCGCGCGCGGTGGCATCCGGATAACGAAGGCGCACGCGGAACCAGATATTGGGCACGCGCAGGCTCAGGTGCATGTCGTTGGCGACGATGGCTGCGCCGGTGTCGGTCAGGCTGCCGGCGACGGCGAAGTTGTTGCTGCCCGGTCGGGCAGCGTCCAGCGCGGGAAGCAGGGCGGCGGTCACGGCGCTGTTGTCGCCGCTGGTGGCGGGCGATGCCTTGCGCAGGTCGAACACGTCGGCGCCCGGGATCACCGGCGGATGCGAGAGGTCGCCCTGCAGCGGTGCCTCCCAGTCGGGATCGGGCGAGAGCAGGAAATCCGCAACCGGCGCGGGCAGCACGTTGCGCAACTCGGCCATGTGCAGCTCGCGCTCGTCGCGGCCGTCGCCATTGAGGTCCAGGTACATCGCTGCGATGACAAGGAAGCTGTCCTCCGGACGCCACGCCTGCGGCTTGGCGTTGAGCAGCAGGTATTCCCACGGCTTCACGTGCAGGTGCGCCAGGCCGGCGTTCACGCCGGCGGCGTAGAGGTCCAGCGTGTGTTTCTGCTCAGGCGGCAGCGCCGCATAGGCGGCCTGCGCGACGCTGCGCAGGCGATGGCGGCGGTGATTGAGGTCGGTATCCAGCGCCTTGGCGCCGACGAGTTCGGACAACTCGCCCGCCGGCAGGCGACGCATCAGGTCCATCGCGAAGAAGCGCTCCTGCCCGTGCACGTAGCCCATGGCATAGGTGACGTCGTCGCGGCTCTTGCCCTGCAAGGTGGTGGTGCCGAGCGCGTCGCGCGTCACCGCCACCGCATCGCCCAGGCCTGGCAGCTTCACGTCACCGTCGAGCTGCGCGCGGCTGCCGGCCAGCAGGAACCACACGGCGGCGGCGACACCCAGCACCAGGATCAGCAGGGTTCCAAGGAGATAACGAAGCCAGTGGAAGCGTCGGGGTCGGGTCATGGCGCGAGGGGCTTGGTCCGGAAGAGTAAGGAAAGACCGCCGGCGTGCGCGGTCATGGCGTGGGTTGCGTGAACACCGCGAAGATCCCGGCGTAGGGCTTCACCATGAACGTGGGCGCGCCGGCATAGCCTTCGCCGTCCACGTAGAACTGCGAAATGGTGCCGTCCAGGTACAGCGCGTCGCGGCAGCCGATGTCTTCCTTGAACAAGCGTGCGAAGGTGTGGAAGTTCACCGGCGCCTCGCTCACCGCGAACACGACGTGGTGCGGCGTCTTGGCGCACACGCCGCTGCGCCACTTGAGGCTGTTGGAGTCGTCGATGAACTGGTCGTTGAGCTTGCCGTCGATCACCAGCATGGGGCCGGACTGGCTGGCCCATTGCACGGGCTTTCCCGCCGCCTTGAACGCGGCACTGGTCTGCACCGCGGCGTGACCGTCGGGATAGATGGCGAACACGCCGTTGGGCAGCAGCGAGAAATTGCCCGAGGCCGGATTGCCGTGGGCCATGTTCAGCGGCACGGCGGTCTTGCCGTCTTCCACGTACAGGCCCAGCGGCGCGAACTGGCGGTCGTAGATGCCCGCGTTGGCGGCGAACAGCATACGCCGGTTGTGCGACATGCCCCATTGCCGCAATGCGTTGATGGTGCCGTAGGGCTCGCCGCTTTCCGGGTCTTTCCAGTGCAGGCTCAGCGTTTCGCGCTTGAGGTCGATGCTGACCACGCGGAAGTTCTGCTTCTCGAAAATTTCTTCCTTGCTCATCACCGGCTGCGCCTGATGGTCGCAACCCGCCGCCAGCGCGAACGCCAGGGGCAGCAGCCGTCGCAGCGAACGGCGCAGTCGGAGCGGAAGATGGCCTGGAGCGATGGACATGCCACGATGGTCGCCGCCCTGGCCGGGCGGACGCAAGTCCGTCGAGACGCATGGCACGCGACGCCGGCGACCGGCCGCGCGACAGGGCGACTATACTGACCACTTTCCCCATCGCTGCGTACCGATGCCCTACACACCCATCGTCGCGACCCTCGGCTATGTGCTGTCGCCGGATCGCCGGCAAGTCCTCATGATCCATCGCAACTCGCGGCCCGACGACATGCACCTGGGCAAGTACAACGGGCTGGGCGGCAAGATGGAGCCCGGCGAGGACATCGCCGCCTGCATGCGCCGCGAGATCCTGGAAGAGGCCGGCATTACCTGCGAATCGATGTCGTTGCGCGGCACGCTCAACTGGCCCGGTTTCGGCAAGCAGGGCGAGGACTGGCTCGGCTTCATCTTTGTGATCGACCGCTACAGCGGCACGCCGCTCGCCTCCAACCCCGAAGGCACGCTGGAATGGGTGGCGGTGGACCGGTTGATGGACCTTCCCATGTGGGAGGGCGATCGCCACTTCCTGCCACTGGTATTCGACGAAGACCCGCGCACGTTCCATGGCGTGATGCCCTACAAGGACGGTCGCATGCAGTCCTGGGCCTACTCACGCCTGTGAGCGGAAAGATCATCCGCATCGTCGCCGCGGTGATCCGCGACGCGCAGGGCAGGGTATTGATGGTGCGCAAGCGCGGCGCGGTGGTGTGGCAGCAGCCGGGTGGCAAGCGCGATGCAGGCGATCGCGACGACCTGCACACGCTGGCGCGTGAACTGCACGAGGAACTGAGTTGCACCATGCGGCGCGAAGGCGCGCGGTGGCTGGGGCGATTCAGCGCGCCGGCGGCCAACGAACCGGGCCATGTGGTCGAGGCCGAGGTTTACGAGGTGGAGGCCGATGGGCCTTTTGTGGCTCGGGCGGAGATCGAGGGTGTGTGCTGGGTTGATCCGGCGGACCCGGGGGATTTGCCGATCGCGAGGTTGAGTCGGGAGTCGATTTTGCCGTTGGTGGCGGGGGATTCTTTTTAGGGGAGTGCGTTGTTGCGGGTGCGCTTGATCGAGGCGCATGAGGCTCCGTTGCTTCTGCTCCCTCTCCCCTCCGGAGCACGCGGGGAGCAGCCATGGATGGCTGCGGCTTTGAGGAGCGAGGAGAGGGCTGAGGTGAAGGGTCGCTCTTGCCTCACCACTTCAAAAGAACCGTCATCCCGGCGTAGGCCGGGATCCAGTGACTTTGCGCTGGGTTGTCGCGTGGAGGTTGTCGGCTCTTTATCAGCGTTCCGGCAACCTGGCCACCTACGCGGCGAGCGTTCCGACCTCCTGCCGGAGGCCGGGTCACTTTCTCTTGCTTGCCCAAGAGAAAGTAACCAAAGAGAAGGGCCCCCCGGAATCGGCGCCTTCCGGGCGTTGCCCGGAAGGTGCGCGGACGGGTTACGGGCTTTTCGACGGGGCTCCTGCCCCGACGAAAAGTGCCTGGCATCCCTGCCAGGCACCCCTGCGGGGCCTGATCTCCACCCGTCCGCCGCCTCATACGGGGACCCGGAAAATCAAGATCAAGAGCGCGGAGCCGACGGCTCGTGCCGCTGCGCGGCACCTCGCGTCGTGGCGGCTGTGGAGCGCCTGCCTTAGAGAAAAACTGACGTGTCGGTTGGAGTGCGGTGTTCCGAAGATTGGGTCACGTGCCTCACGCATTTCGCGCAACGACACCAAAGAACCGTCATTGCCAGCCACGTCCGCGCTCTCCAAAAAGAGAGCGTCGCAAAACTCACCCCATGCGCCTCACCGCCACCACCGCATTCAGCCCGCCAAACGCGAACGAATTGCTGATGGCTGCATTCACTCTCCGCTCGCGCGCCACGTTCGGCACGTAGTCCAGGTCGCAGGCGGGGTCGGGTTCGAGGTAGTTGATGGTGGGTGGCACGATGCCGTCGTGGATGGCGCCGATGGCAGCTACCAGTTCGAGCGCGCCGCCGGCGCCCAGGGCGTGGCCGTGCATGGATTTGGTGGAGGACACCAGCAGTTCGCGCGCATGCTCGCCGAACACGCGGTGGATGGCGCGCGTCTCGGTGCTGTCGTTGGCCACGGTGCCGGTGCCATGGGCGTTGATGTAGTCGATGTCTTCCGGCGCCAGGCCGCCGTCGCGCAGGGCCATGTTCATGGCGGCGGCCGCGCCGATGTCAGAAGGCGCGGCGATGTCGCCGGCATCCGAGCTCATGCCCGTGCCCACCAGTTCGCAGATGATTTCCGCGCCGCGCTTCTGCGCCGATTCCAGTGTTTCGAGCACGTACATCGCCGCGCCTTCGCCCAGCACCAGGCCGCGGCGGCCCTTGCTGAAGGGGCGGCAGGTGTCGGGGGCGAGCACGCGCATGGCTTCCCACGCGCGCAGCGTGCCCAGGGTGATGCAGGCTTCGGTGCCCCCCACCACGGCGGCGTCGACCATGCCGGAGCGGATCATCATGGCCGCTTGCGCAAAGGCGTGGTTGGACGATGCGCAGGCGCTCGCCACCACGAAGGCGGGACCGGTGATGCCGTGCACCATGCTCACCTGGCTGGCCGGCGCGTTCATCATCATGCGCACGATGCCGAGCGGGTGGAAACGGCCCTGGTGTTCGCCGTAAAGGCGTTCGTAGAGATCGTCGCGGGTGGTTTCGCCGCCGGCGCCGGTGCCGATCACCACGGCCGTGCGGGCGCTTGCTTCGCCCTGGAACTGGATGCCCGACTGGCGGATAGCCTCGTTGGCCGCGATCAGCGCGTATTCGCTGAAGGGATCCAGCAGCGCGGCCCGCGCGTCATCGAAGTGGTTCTTGGGGTCGTAATCGGCCACCTCGGCCGCGATGCCGCCATTGCGCAGCTGTCCCGGCTGGATGTGGTGGATCGGACCGATGCCGGGGCGGCCTTCGGTCATCGCCTTCCACACGGAAGGCGCGTCATGGCCGAGCGCGCAGATCGCGCCCATGCCGGTGATCACGATACGGCGCATGGATTATTCGCTGGTCTTCTGGGCGAGCTGGCGCTCGATGGCTTCGACGAGCTGGCCGACGGTGCCATTGTCGAAGTCGGTGTCTTCGTTGGGCAGGTTGATGTTGAAGTGCTCCTCGATGTCGAAGATCACTTCGATGGCGTCCAGCGAGGCAATGCCCAGGTCCTTCAGGGTGGACTCCGGCTTGATCGTGTCGAGCTCGATCTTGGCCTGCTTGGCGATGATGTCGAAGGTTTCCTGCTGAACATTGCTCATGTCTGCTTTCCTGGTTCCCTTGGCGGCGTGTCATGCGGCATCCCCCGGACGCCCCTCTACCAAGCCTGACGAACCGCCAGGACAAAGTCCAGAACGCCACCTCACAATGTGGCGCAGTCCGATGCTCCCCCTGGCGCCTTTCGCCAGTCTTTTCGGCGGGGGCATGCCACGCGGGCCGTGTCTGGGCGGGCGGGGCGTCGTATCCTATGGCCTTGTGACTCGCGGGGCTGTCGCGTGCGGTACCTCAACCAGCTCGAACCGGACGCACTGGTGGCGCGGTTCGCCGAGCATCCACCCATCGATTTCAGCGTGACGCGGGTCGCGGACACCCCGGCCTTCGTCGCGCCGTTCGACTTGCTGACCACCGCCGACGACGAGGTTCGGAAGAAGCTGACCGGCGCCCCTGGCTATCGGTGGTGGGGCCGGCTGTTGCGCTGGCGCACCGCCTTCGTGGGCACCACCGTGTCCGAGTACGCGCTGTTTCCGCGCGGCGCACAGCCTGACGCGCTGGCCAAGGCCTTGCGCGAGCAATTGGGCCGCCGTCAGCGGCTGATGATCGTGAAGGACGTGCCGCAGGCTTCACCCTTGTTCGACGGCGCCACCAACGACTGGTGCGCGCGGTTCATGGATGCCTGCGACGCCCAGGGTTTCGTGCTGCTCGAAGGGCAGGCGCTGGCCTATGTCACGATCGATTTCCAGAGCGAGGACGAATACCTCGCGCGGCTGTCCTCCGGCCGGCGCAAGGACATCCGCCGCAAACTGCGCAAGCGCGACGACGTGGCCGTGGAGGCTGTCCATTGCGGCGATGCGATGTTTGCCGACGACGCCGTGGTCGACGCCTATTACGCGCTTTACGAAAACGTCTACGCGCAGAGCGAAATCCATTTCGACAAGCTCAGCCGCGATTTTTTCGCCGCCGTGCTGCGCGATGCCTCGAACGGCGGCGTCGTCTTCGTCTATCGCCACGAGGGCGCGATGATCGGCTGGAACCTCTGCTTCGTGGTGGAGGGCAAGCTGATCGACAAGTACGTGGGCTTTGCCTATCCGCAGGCGCGCGAGCAGAACCTGTACTTCACCAGCTGGTTCCACAACCTGGCCTTTGCGCGTGAACACGGCCTGACGCATTACGTCGCGGGCTGGACCGACCCGCAGATCAAGTCGTATCTGGGTGCACAATTCACCCTGACGCGGCACGCGATCTACCTGCGCAATCCGCTGTTGCGCGCCGCCGCGCGCAAGCTGGGCAAATTCTTCGAGAGCGACAGCCAATGGGCCGCGCATGAACAGGCATGAACCGCTGATCCTGGATTTCGACGGCTCGGTCGGCCCGATCGTCGGGGCGACGACGCTGGCACTGTCCGACTGGCAGGAAGACATCCGCTTTGGCTGCACCTTGCGCACGTTCAATCGCCTGCGCGACTACCTGGACCAGCGCATGCCCGAAAGCTACGGCACGGTGTTGATGGGCTCGGGTGATTATCACCATCTCACCTGGCCGCTGGTGCAGCGACAGCGCGCGCGTGGGCCGTTCCAACTGGTGGTGTTCGACAATCATCCCGACAACATGCGTTTTCCGTGGGGCATCCACTGCGGGTCGTGGGTGCGCCGCGTGGCCATGTTGCCGTTCGTGACGCACGTGCACGTGGTGGGCATCACCTCGGGCGACATCGGCGCGAAGCATGCGTGGGAGAACTACCTGCGCCCGTTGCAGGCGGGCAAGCTCAGCTACTGGTGCATGGACGTGAACGTGGATTGGGCGGCCCGGCTGGGGCTGAGCGATGCGTTCCGCCGCTTCGACGATTCCGATGCGCTCACTTGTGCGTTCGTGAAGCAGCTCAAGCAGGCGCCGCAGCCGACCTACCTGTCCATCGACAAGGACGCCTTCAGCGTCGATACCGCGCGCACCAACTGGGATCAGGGGCGCCTGGAAGAACCGCACGCGATGGCGATCATCGAGGCATTGCGCGGCCGCATCGTGGCGAGCGACATCAATGGCGAAGTATCGGCCTACCGCTACCGCAGCTGGTGGAAGCGGCTGCTGAGCGGCATGGACGGCCAGGAGCCGGTACCGCAGAGCGAGCTGGACGCGTGGCAGGCGCAACAGCGTGCATTCAACACGCGCCTGCTGGCGGCGATTGCCGAAAGCAGCGTGTAACCGAAGGCGTTGACCATCCTGCGTGCCGGCGATGGATGCCGGCCGCACAGGTGTATTGCAGGCGTATCGAGAGCCGGCGTGTTCCGGCGTTTGCCGAGGCGATGCCACACCATGACCGAACACTTTCCCACCAGCCGCCGTGCGCTCGTGTATCTGGCCATGGCTTTCGGCATCACCTGGGTGGCGTGGGGCATCCTCGTCGTGCTTGCCCAGCGGCAGTTCACGAGCTATGGCCAGTGGCCCTACATGACCTTGTATGTGCTGGGCGGCCTGGGGCCCACCGTCGCCGCCTACCTGGCCGTATGGCGCACGCGCGAACAGGCGCCGCTGCGGGAGTTCAACCAGCGCCTGCTGCGCTGGCGCGTGCATCCCGTGTGGTATCTGCTGGCGCTGGGGTTGCCGCTGGCCCTGGGTTTCATCGCCATCGGCGTGGCTGTGGCGCTGAAGCCTGCGCTGGGCGGCCTGGTGGACATCAAGCCGTGGTATCTGTTTCCGCAGTATCTGCTGATGACCATCGTTGGCGGCGGGCTGGAGGAATGGGGCTGGCGCGGCGTCACGCAGGAAGAATGGGGGCATGCCATCGGGCCCGCACGGGCGGCCCTGCTGATTGGCCCGATCTGGGCGCTATGGCATCTGCCGTTGTTCTTTCTGCCGGGCGTTACGCAGTACCACGCGGGTTTTGCGCTGTTCCTCGTCGGCATCATGGGCAACGCGCTGCTGTTCGGCTGGCTCTACAGCCGCACGCGCAGCATCCTGCTGTGCGTGCTGATGCATGCAGCGTCCAACGCCGTGGCGATGATGGGCGTGAGCGTGCCGAGGGGCATGGACATGGGCCTCGTCGGCCCGTGCCTGGGCCTTTGCGTGGGTGCGCTGCTGTTCCTGTCGATGGGTCGCAGGCAGGCGCATGCGGACTGAGTGTGGGCGTCAGCGCGTCGCGCCTTCCAGCACCGTGCAGATCGACTCGAACGTGGCATCGTCCAGCCACGGACTGTTGGTGATGGTGAGCGAGCGCGCGGCGAAGCTGCGCGCGTTCGGCAGCGACGTGTCGGCCACGATCTCGCGCAGGTAGCCGTAGTCGGGCAGGGCGTGGATGAACAGGCGACTGACGCCGAGGCCAGCCGTCCACAGCGTCTTCAGCGCGGCGTCGCGTTGGGCTTCAGTCGGCAGAGTAAGCAGCAGGAAGGGCCATACGCCCTGCTGGCCGGGTTGGTCGTCGAATACGGTGACGCCGTGAATCCGGCGCAGGCGTTCCACGCGGCGCTTCGCCTGCGCGCGTGTCGCCTTGAGGAACGCCGGCAACCGCGGCAGCGCACGCGCCCCGACGGCCTGGCGCCAGGCGCTGACCGTATGCAGCGGAATATCCGGCCCGAAATCGTCGCCGACAGCGGCGACAGGATCGTTCTGCGCCAGCGCCTTGCGCAATGGACGTCCATACGCCAGCGGCAGCAGCGAGGGGCGATAGGCCAGCGTGTAGCCGATCAGTTCCAGCGCGCGCTGCCAATCCATCTTCGCGTCGGGGCGGGTGGTGGCCTCATGGCTTACGGCAAAGGCGTCGCGCAGCACGGGGTCGCGCGTGAGCAGCAGGCCGCCCTCGAACAGGGTGAGCCCTTTGCCCACGGCAAGGCTGAAGAAGCCCGCATCGCCGAGCAGGCCCACCGTATGGCCGCCTTGCTTCGCGCCGAGCGCCTGCGCGGCGTCTTCCAGCACATAGGCGCCCACGCGATGGGCCACGTCCAGCGCGGCATTCACGTCGGCCACGCGGCCGGCGAGGTGCGTCGGCACGATGGCCAGCGTGCGCGGGCCGGCGTGCGTGCAGAGCTCGACGAAATCCATGTCGAAATGGTCGGGCGCGAGATCGCACAGGCGCAACTTCAGCCCCGCGCGATGGATGGCTAGCGCCACCAGTGGGCACGTCCATGCCGGAACGATCACCTCGTCGCGCTGCGGACGCAGGCGATGCATGGCGCGCAGTGCAACCACCATGGCGGCGGTGCCGGAGCATTCGAGCTGCAGTTGATCCACGCCCAGCCAGTCGGCCACTCGCTGGGCGAACGGCGCGCGACCGGGCCCCAGGTCGGTCAGGCGTAGCGGCAGTCCGGCGGTGGGCGGCAGCTCGCGCATGTCATTTGCCGGCGGTGACGCCCAGCGCACCTTTCGCTTCGGTCGGCGCATCGCCTTCCGGATGCGCGCCGCTTTCGGCAAAGGCCAGGCAGATGATGCCCGCCACGATGGTCGCCGCGCCGAGCACGCGCGGCCAGGTCAGCGGCTCGTGGAACAGCCACACGGAAAACAGCATCACGCTCACCACTTCCAGATGGGTCACCGCGAACGCGGGACCGATCGGCGCGTGCTTGAGCAGCGTCATCCAGGTGAAGAAGTTGCCGACGTAGCCGATCACCGCGATATAGATCCACGGATGGCCAAACACGCGCACGATCCACGCCCAGTTGGCCTCGGGCGGAAAGGCGTGGTCGCCGGCGTACTTGAAGCTTAACTGCACCAGCGTGTCGAACAGCACCAGGATGGTGAAGCCGACGGCGTAGAAGCGAATCAGGTTCCTGGACATCTCAACCGCCCCCGGCCAGACCCACGATCGCCACGCCCGCCGTCACCAGCAGCATGCCGGTCACGCGCAGCGGCGTGAGCTTTTCTTTGAACAGGATGCGGCCGGCAATCATGATCACCACGATGTTGATCGAACCCAGCAGCACGCCTGCGGACAGGTCGACCAGCGACAGGAAGGCGATCCACACCAGGAATTCGGCGACGTAGGAGAGCACGCCGATCCAGATCCACGGACGCGACGCCATGTACTTCCAGCGCGCCAAGCCATCGCCCGCGCGCGGATCGCCGGCCGCCGCCTTGAAGGCGAGCTGGCCGACGGTGTCGAGCGTGACGTTGAGCAGCCACAACGCAACCACCAGGGGACTCATGGCGAGTCCTCAGGCCGCGGCGCGGGCGGCGGGTTCGTAGGTGGCGGCGATCTGGCGGAAGAACTCCGCCGAGCGGTCGGTCAGCAGGCGACGTTCCCGGTCCACCGTGATCATGTGGTAGCTGTCCTTCAGCCACAGCGTTTCCACCGGGCCGGACACCGAGCGCTGCACGAGGTAGGCATTCTCGATGCTGGCGATGTCGTCCTCGGTCGCATGCGCGATCAGGCAGGGCGCGGTGACGCGGGGCAGGTCGCGCTTCACCACGGCCGCCATGTTGTACATCTCGCCCAGCGACGGCCACGGGTTGCCGGGCAGGCCGGCCGCGGCGCTGTCGCCGCTCAGCATGGCGCCGCTGATCTGCGCGCGCAGGCGCTCGTCGCGGATGCCGTAAGGCTCGCCCTCGTGCACCATGCGGTGCTTGCCGATGCCGAATTTGTGCAGGAACGGCAGCAGGAAGGAGAACTTGCCGATCCACGGAATCGCCCAGCCGTCATAGCGGAAGGTGGCGCCGTACACGCCCACGCCCTTCACCCACTCCGGACGCTCGGCGGCGAGCTTGAGCGCCAGCACGGCGCCCATGGACAGGCCGGCCACGAACAGGTGATCCACCTCGTGGCGGAACTGCTCGGCCGCCGCTTCCACGCTGGCGTACCAGTCTTTCCAGCCGGTCTTGAGCAGGTCGTCGACGTCGCCGCAGTGGCCCGCCAGCTGCATGCCGTACACGGAATAGCCGGCCCGGTTGAGCCCCTTGCCGAGGAGACGCATCTCCGTCGGGGTGCCCGTCAGGCCGTGGATGAGCAGCACACCGCTGCGACCGCCTTCGTAGCGGAACTCGACATTCTGGATCACTGGGGAGCTCCGGTGCTGCAGATGAGGGTGGGGCGGCGCGATGCGCGCAGGGAAAAGGGACCGTAAACCATGGAAACAGTCTGCAGGCCCACCCTTTCCAAGAACTTTCGACTTTCCTGCCCAGGGGTTAGGAGGTGTCGGATGCTGGCCCGGACCAGGAACGACAAAGCCCGCCAGGATGGCGGGCTTGGGCGAACGGATATTGCTAGGCGGGGCTCAGCGCCCGAAATGGCCTTGGCTGCCGCTGACCGAGATGCTCATGCCGCCGGTCGGGTGCTCGCAGCTGCCAAAGGCCTGGCTGAGCGTGACACCGGCACCGCCGTAGCTGCCGCTGAAGTGGTTGCCGGCCACCACGCCGGTGGTTACCGCGCCGTGAACCTGCGGCTGGTTGTAGGTGGCGTCGTCGCAGGTGGCCGCCGGCTGGGCGCTGGCGGCCGCCTGGGTATCGCCCAGCGCACCGCTGGTGTCGCCGTAATAGGTGCCCGGCGGGTCCTTGGCGTAGGCGCCCGTCTGGGCGTTGGCCTGGGTGGCGGGGGCGCTGGCCTGTGCCGTGGTGCTGGCGCGGCCGGATACGGCCTTGCTGGCGTCGGTGGGGGCGGCGGTGTTGGCGGTGGCCGCGCTGGCGCTGGAGGCGGGCAGGTTGGCCGGCAGCTTGAGGTTCAGCGGCTGCTCGCTGTTCTGGGCCCAGGCCGTGGCGGCGAGCAGGCTCGCGGCGACGAAAACGGTGGTACGGACGATCTTCATGGGAAAAACTCCGGGGGCATGGGGCCTATAACGCGCCACCGTCGCTGGTGTGCACACGTTATCTTGGATTTCCCGTCAAGCGGTGAAGTTCCCAAAAGCTAGAAGTGAGTGAAGAGGAGTGAGAAACGAGAGAGAGCTCTTCTCTCACTTCTCACTTCTCCCCACTCGTTCCTCGCTCTTAACCCGTGGTCTCGATGCGTTCCACGCGGCGCAGGCCCTGCGGCAGCAGGCCGCCGCGGGTGGCGCGGCTGCCGCCGTACTCCACCAGGTTCGGCCATTTCAGCGTGAGCTTGCGTTGGCCGGCGTAGAGCGTCACTTCGCCCTTGCCTTCGGTGACCACGGCGACGCCGACGACCTTCACGCCCGCCGCCAGCTTGGCCTTGGGCACGTCGATCAGCTTGTTGCCCTTGCCCTTGTCCAGTTCCGGCAGCTCGGCCACGGAGAACATCAGCAGGTGGCCTTCGGTGGTGACCACCACGATGCGGTCGCGCGCCGGGTCGGCGCTGACCTGCGGGGCCAGCACCTTGGCGCCGTCGCCCAGGGTGATGATCTGCTTGCCGGCCTTGTTGCGGCCGGTGAGCGCCTCGAAGCGGGTCACGAAGCCGTAGCCGTGGTCGGTGGCCAGGATCAGGCGCGTGTCGTTGTCGCCGGCGGCCAGCGCGTCGAAGCTGGCGCTGGACGGCGGGCTGAAGCGGCCGGTGAGCGGGTCGCCGTTGCCGCGTGCCGAGGGCAGCGAGTGCGCCGGCGTGGAATAGCTGCGGCCGGTGGAGTCGATCACCGCGATCTGCTGCGTGGTGCGCGCCTTCACGGCGGCGAGCAGGCTGTCGCCTTCGCGGTAGTTCAGGCCATCGGCGTCGATGTCGTGGCCCTTGGCGGCGCGGATCCAGCCCTTCTGGCTCAGCACCACGGTGACCGGTTCGCTGGCGACCAGCGCGCTCTCGTCCAGCGCCTGCGCGGCTTCGCGTTGCACCAGCGGCGAACGGCGGTCGTCGCCGTACTTGGCGGCGTCGGTGCGCAGCTCTTCCTTGATCAGGCCCTTGAGCTTGGCCGGGGATTTCAGCAGCACGTTGATGCGCGCGCGTTCCTCTTCCAACTGGTCGCGCTCGGCATTGATCTTCATCTCCTCGAGGCGGGCCAGCTGGCGCAGCTTGGTCTCGAGGATGTAGTCGGTCTGTTCCTCGCTGAGGCCGAAGCGCGCCATCAGCACGGGCTTGGGCTCGTCTTCGGTGCGGACGATGCGGATCACCTCGTCCAGGTTGAGATAGGCGATGCGCAGGCCTTCCAGCAGGTGCAGGCGGCGCTCGACCTTGGCCAGCCGATGGTTGAGGCGGCGCGTCACCGTGTCGGTGCGGAAGTGCAGCCACTCGGTGAGGATGCTCTTGAGATCCTTCACCTGCGGGCGGCCGTCCAGGCCGATCATGTTGAGGTTGATGCGGAAGCTCTTTTCCAGGTCCGTGGTGGCGAACAGATGCTGCATCACCTCGGCCGCGTCGACGCGGTTGGAGCGCGGCACCACCACCAGGCGGATCGGGTTCTCGTGGTCGGACTCGTCGCGCAGGTCTTCCACCATCGGCAGCTTCTTCGCGCGCATCTGCGCGGCGATCTGCTCGAGGATCTTGGACGGGCTCACCTGGTGCGGCAGGGCGGTGATGACGATGTTGCCCTCGTCCATGTGATACACGGCGCGCGCGCGAACGGAACCGGTGCCGTTCTGGTACATCGCCAGCAGTTCGTTGCGCGGCGTGATGATTTCCGCTTCGGTCGGATAGTCCGGGCCCTGGATGTGCTCGCACAGGTCGGCCACGGTGGCGTCCGGATCATCCAGCAGGCGGATGCACGCGCTCACCACTTCGCGCAGGTTGTGCGGCGGGATGTCGGTGGCCATGCCCACCGCGATGCCCATGGAGCCGTTGAGCAGCACGTGCGGCACGCGCGCCGGCAGCCAGCTGGGTTCTTCCAGCGTGCCGTCGAAGTTCGGCACCCAGTCCACCGTGCCCTGGCCCAGCTCGCCGAGCAGGGCTTCGGCGATGGGGCTCAGGCGCGATTCGGTGTAGCGCATCGCAGCGAAGCTCTTGGGGTCGTCCGGCGAGCCGAAGTTGCCCTGGCCGTCCACCAGCGGGTAGCGGTACGAGAACGGCTGGGCCATCAGCACCATCGCCTCGTAGCACGAGGTGTCGCCGTGCGGATGGAACTTGCCGATCACGTCGCCGATGGTGCGGGCGGATTTCTTCGGCTTGGCCGTGGCGGCCAGGCCCAGCTCGCTCATGGCGTAGACGATGCGACGCTGCACCGGCTTCAGGCCATCGCCCACGAAGGGCAGGGCGCGATCCAGCACCACGTACATCGAGTAGTCGAGGTAGGCCCGCTCGGCGTATTCCTTGAGCGGGATCTGTTCGAAATTGGCTTGCAAATTCATGGGTTTGCGTCGTCTGCGTGCGCGCGGGCGGCGCGCTTAACCGGGGGATGGTGCCAGAAAGGGGGACCGGCGGGCGAGGGGCCCGGGCCGGAAGCGCCGCTCAGCGACGGCCGGCGCCGAAGAACATCAGGTGCACCAGCCGGCCGTTTTCCAGCGTGTCGCCAAAGCCGTTGCCGGCCGTGTGCCACAGCCAGGGGCGCAGCAGCACCAGCCGGTTGAAGCGCATGGGCACGCTCATGGTGAGCTCCCACTTGCTGTCGTCGTTGGTGTCTTTTTCGATGATGTCGCGATGCATCGCCTCGATGCTGTCGTAGCCCATCGCCGCCAGTTCGTCGTGGTTGAGCGGGCGCCGGTCCGTGTTGGTGGGAATGTGGCGGTAGAAATCCGTGCCGCCGCGGCAGTCTTCCGGCCGGCTCAGGTAGAGCACGCCGGACCAGTGCGAGGGGTCGGTATGCACCTTGGCCTTGCCCTTGTCGGCGGCGAGGGTGATGCGGCATTTGCCGTGCGACTGGGGCGGCGTCATCAGCGCGAGCGGCTCGCCCACGATGTGCGACACGTATTCGGCCAGGCCGTCCAGCGGCAGGCGTTCGAGCGAATTGCGCCCTGGAAACGAGCCTTCCTGCGGCGGGTAGGTAAGCTTCAGCGCGGCGTCGCGAAAGGCGACGGGATCTTCGAGAAAGTCGTCAACGACGATGATGGATGTCGGCATGCGGCCCGAGGTTATTGACTGCGCCGATGCGGTTCAAGGCCACAAGGCAGGTATCACTCGCGCGTGACGGAGACGCCGAGCTTGCGCAGTTGTTCCTGCAGGCTGTCGGGCCCGGCGAGATGGCCGGCGCCTACCGCGACAAAGCTCACGCCCGGTTGCCGCATGCGTTCGGCGATGGTCCTGGCCCAGGCCTGGTTCCGCTCGACGATCAGCTGCCGGTAGAGCTGCGGGCTGTCCTTGCGCAGGTCTTCGTCCTCGATGCGGGCGATGGCCGCGGTGTCGCCATTGCGCCAGGCATCGATCAGCTCATGCAGCTTGGCCGGACCCTCGGCGACGTCCTTGAACGATTCGCGCAGGAAATCCAGCTGCATGGCTTCGGGCAGGCCGGCCAGCATCATGATCTGCTGCTCGGCCGTTTCCAGCCCGTCCACCGGCTTGCCCGCCTGCTGCATGTGCGCCTTGAGCAGCTTGTCCACGCCCTGGTTCGGATCCAGCCCTGCCTGCATCAGCGGGGCCATGGTCAAGGTGAGCGCGGCCAGCCAGGGACGCATGGGCTGCAGCGCGGCCGCGCCCCCCGGCAGCCTGGCGGTTTGCGCGGCCTGTTCCAGTTGCGCGCGCTCCTTCTCGTTGAGCTTGCTGGACAGCGGCTGGCCAGGATCCAGGCCGTGCTGCATGACCAGGCCCTGCATGGAGGCGGTGTCGTCGTCGACGATTTCGATGCTCAGCCGCTGGCTCTCGTCCAGCGCCTTCTCCAGCGCGGGCGATTTCCAGTGCGTGTCCGAAGGCAGCAGGTGCACGGTACCGAACAGGTAGACCGTGGCGTGTTCGTTCCTGGCGACCCACAGGCCCGGCACGGCGGCGGCCGCGGTGACGAGCAGCAGGTTCAGGGCCAGTGCAACGGCCAGTCGTCGAAGCAGTTTCAAGGCAAATTCCGGGGCAAAGGCGAACAGCGTGTCATGGCGGGCGCAATGGCTGCGCCCGCGGATAAGGGCACTATCGTGGGCCTCGTGGCCCGCTGCAAGCGAAATCAGCGGGGCACGCGATAACCGCCGGGCACGCCGTGCGGGCTGAGCGTGAGCTGCCAGAGCTGGTCGCGCCGGCTGCGGAACACGGCGGCCGACACGGCCAGATAGAAGCGCCACATGCGGCGGAAGCGGTCGTCGTAGTGCTCCCTGAGCTGCGGCCAGGCGGCGTCGAAGTTGGCGCGCCACGCGGTGAGCGTCAGGTCGTAGTCGGCGCCGAAGTTGTGCCAATCCTCCACCACGAATAGGTTCTGCAGCGCCTCGGCCACCTGGCTGGCGGCCGGAATCATCGAGTTGGGGAAGATGTATTTCTCGATCCACGGGTCGGGCCGGCCGGGCGAGCCGTTGCTGCCGATGCTGTGCAGGACGAACAGGCCGTCGTTGCGCAGGCAGCGGCGGGCCACCTCGAAGTAGGTGCGATAGTTCAGCGCGCCCACGTGTTCGAACATGCCGATGGAGAAGATGGCATCGAACGGCTCGTCGAGCTGGCGATAGTCCTGCAGGCGTATCTCCACCGGCAGGTCGGCGCACAGTTGGCGCGCGAACGCGGCCTGCTGCTCCGACACCGTGATGCCCACGCCCTGCACGCCGTAGCGCTCGGCGGCGAATTTCAGCGCCTCGCCCCAGCCGCAGCCGATGTCCAGCACGCGCTGGCCCGGTTGCAGGCGCAGCTTGCGGCAGATCAGGTCGAGCTTGGCCTCCTGCGCGTCGTCCAGGTTGCTCGCCTGCGCCCAGTAGCCGCAGGAGTAGACCAGCCGCTTGCCCAGCATGGCCTGGAACAGGTCGTTGCCCAGGTCATAGTGCACGCGGCCGATCTCGAACGCGTGGTCGCCCCGCTGCAGGTTGATGAAACGCGCCTTCAGGTGCGCCAGCAGGGTATCGAGCGTTTTCAGCTCCGTGTCCAGCTGCGCGCCGAGAATGCGGGTGAACATGCCCGGCAGGTCCTCGCTGTCCCACCAGCCGTCCATGTAGCTTTCGCCCAGGCCGAGCGAGCCGTGCGCAAACACGCGCGCATAGAGGCGCTCGTCGTGCACGTGCATGTCGGTGGGGCGTGAGCCGTCGAGCCGGATGCCGGCGTGTTCCAGCAGGGTGGCGGCGCGTGCCTTGAGTGAATCCTGACTCATGCGTTCCTCGTATCGCGTGGTGACGATGCGGCAGGCGCGGCGTGCTTCAGTGGTCGTTTGGCGCCTTGCCCAGCCAACCGAAGCTTGCGCAAGCGACTGCATACACCGCGTCGACGCCGCTGTCGCGCACCGTCTGCAACAGCGCCTGCGACTGGTCCTCACTCAATAGAAACTCGACTTTCACGGCCAGGTCATCCGCAAGCTCGAAGAACTGCTCCTCGCGCAGCACGCCATGCCGGCCAAACCCGCACACGGCGCGGAACGCCGAACCGCCGCCGATGCCCTGCCGGCGCGCATGTTCGAGCAGCCATTCATAGACCAGCTTGCCCTCGTGGCGCGCGCGTGCATGGGTGTAGAAGCTGAGCAGGACGCCTTCTTGCGTGTTATTCATGGCCCCTCCTAGCGCAGTACGGCGCGGGTAAGCGCGATGCCGCACACGGTCATCGCGATGGAGCCTGCCAGATGCAGGGCCAGGTGTCCGCCAAACCACAGGTACTGCTGGCGCAGCAGCAGCGTGGTCGATTCGGCGGAGAAGGTGGAAAAGGTGGTGAGCCCGCCCAGGAAACCCGTGGCGGCGAACAGGCGCAGCTCCGGTGGCAGGGTCTGGAAATGATCGAAGATGCCCAGCACGGCGCCCATCAGCAGGCCGCCCAGCAGGTTCGCGGCCAGCGTGCCCAGCGGCACGGTGGGAAACACGGGGTTGAACAGCACGCCCAGCGTCCAGCGCAGCCAGCAACCCAGCGCGCCTCCGATGCCGACGGCAAGAAAACCGGTAAAGCCCACGTCGTCGTCTCCTCAACTGAAGAACTTCTCTGGAAGGCTTCCCGGAAACAGGCACGCGCCTGCGCCCCGGAAAACCCGGCAGTGCAGGCATCATCAACCCGGAGGGTGGTTTGCCCGAGCGGCTCGGGTCGGGAGGCATGCCATCTCCTGTGCGTGGCCATGCTAGCCGAACGTCATGGCTCGGGCGAGCGTGGCGCGCCGCTATACTCAGCGCTCCTCGCCCGCCGTGCCATGCCCATGACGTCTTCCCCGCGCCCCGTCCGGCGCAGCCTGCCGTGGCTGCTGGCGGGCCTGTCGATGATCGGCCCGTTCTCGATCGACGCCGTGTTTCCGGCGTTCCCTTTGATCGGCCAGCGATTTGGCGTGGACAGCACCGGGCTGCAGCAACTGATCAGCATGTACCTGGTCACCTATGCGGTGATGAGCCTGTTCCACGGCGCGATTTCCGACGCCATCGGCCGCAAGCCGGTGATCGTCGCCGGCATGCTGGTGTATGCGCTGGCCTCCGCGGGCGCGGCCATGTCGACCTCGTACGGCATGCTGCTGGCCTGCCGCTCGTTGCAGGGCATCTGTGCGGGTGCCGGCTTGGTGGTGGGGCGCGCCATCGTGCGCGACAGCCTGGAAGGCGCGGCCGCGCAACAGCTGATGTCGCGCGTGATGATGATCTTCAGCGTCGCGCCGGTGATCGCGCCCATCGTCGGCGCGCAGCTGCTGTTCCTCAACGGCTGGCATGGCATCTTCTGGGTGCTGATGGGTTTCACGCTGCTGATCTCGGTGGCCCTGGTGCTGTATCTGGACGAGACGCATCCGCCGGCGGCGCGCACGCCGTTCAACGCGACCACGCTGGTGCGCGGCTACATCAGCTTCGGCAGGGATCGCCCGTTCTGGCCGCTGCTGCTGTCGTGCACGGTGAACTTCGCCGGGCTGTTCCTGTACATCGCTTCGGCGCCGCACATCATCCGCGACCTGCTGCACCTGTCCGCGCAGGGTTTTCCGTGGCTGTTCCTGCCCACCGTCGCGGGCCTGATGATCGGTGCCTGGCTGTCCGGCCGCATGGCCAACCGGCGCAGCGTGACCTATACGGTGAACATGGGCTACGGCGCCATGCTGCTGGCCTGCGGGCTGCATCTGCTGATCGCGCTGGTCACGGCGCAGCCGGTGCTGCCCTGGTCCATGCTGCCGCTGGTGCTGCACGGCATCGGCGTGCAGCTGGCGTTTCCTACGCTTACCTTGTTGCTGCTCGACCGCTTCCCGCATCGCCGCGGCGGCGCGTCCTCGGTGCAGGCCTTCTGCAGCCTGCTGTTGTGCGCGATTGTGGCCGGCGTGCTGTCGCCGCTGCTGTCCGGGCGCATGGTGTATCTGGCGCTGGGCGCGAGCGTGCTGACCCTGATCGGCGCGCTGTCGTGGCGCTGGTACCAGCGGCTGTCAGCGCGGCCGCAGGTGCCGCACACCGCGGCGGCCGAGGTTGAGGTGGAGTGCCAGACGGAGATCGCCGAGCCGCGCTGAGAGTTCGTTGGCGATCGCGTGGAATTCATTTTCCCTCACCGTCATCCCCGCTTTCGCGGGGATGACGGTGAGGTACATGTCCACGTACGGCGACCTCAAACGCAGATCGCCAACAACCACTCAGTGCTCGTTGACCTGCAGCTTCTCCAGCAACAGGTTGAGCTTGCCCTTCATCGCCTCTTCGGGACGTGGCCCGTCCACGCCGTAGAACGCGGTGTAGAGCACTTCCGGCTTGGCGCCGGTGCTGGCCTGGGTGCCGCCCACGGTGCCGATGTAGGTCATGTCGTTTTCGCTGTACGGCACGCCGTCGTCCGGGTGGCTGCGGTTGACGATCTTGCCCCAGGAGTTGCGGAAGCTGTCGTCCAGGTCATCCGATGGCGCCACGTGGCGGCCGAGCGTCACGCGCTCGGCGTTTTCCACGTTGGCTTTCACCTGCACCTTGGAGACGTCCCAGATCGTCTTGCCGTGATCCTGAAAGTAGGACATGCCGAGCACGAGCTGGCTGTCGGCATCGATCTTTTGCAGCGTGGGCGTATAGGCGAAACCGATGCGCTTGGACTGGTACTTGAAGTCGCCGCCATAGTCGAAGCGGATGGCGATGTCCGACAGCACGCTGGGCAGCAGTTCGGTCTGGGCCAGGAACTCCTTCCACTGCGCCAGCGTGCCGCTGTAGGACACGTAGACGAAGTTGGCCAGCTGCTTCATGTCCGCCATGTCCTCATGCTCGGTGCGGTTGTTGGTCATGCGGAGCATGGCCGCGTAGCCGTCCGGCACCGGCAGCAGGAAGGCCACCACCAGGCCGTTGTCGTATGCCATCGGCCATTCCCGGATCTGCCAGCGCCGCTGGTAGGCGTCGGTGTAGTCGCGCTCCAGCGAGGGCTTGCCCAGCGAAGTGATCTTCACCTGTTCCGTGCCGACGCGGCGCTGCAGCGGCGCGGCCTTCAGCGCCAGGTCCATGAACAGCTTGGAATCGCCGTAAAGCTGCTTGCTGGTGATGTCGTCGGGCTTGCGCAGGTGGAACATCACCTGCTGGCCGACCAGAGCGCGTTCGAGATAGCCGTTGCGGGGCAGCGTGGCCTTGCCTGCGTTCGCCGTGGCGATGACCCAGTTGCCGTTGCTGTTGCGGTGAAGCAGGGTGGGGAACGGGTTGAGCGTGGCGTTGCTGTGCAGCAGCCGGCTCGAACCCGGGCCGTTGGGAAACAGCGTGGCGGCGTTCTCGGCCAAGAGCTCGTGCAGCTTCTGGTCCACGTCCGCGTTGTGCAGCTTCTGGTAGGTCGCGCTGAAATCCGCGAACGACTTGGGCAGCGGGAACTGGGCCTTGAACGCGCCGGTGTGGCGGTCCTCGATCACGTCTAGCTGGTAGCTCTCGCGCGTGTCGATGTCGCCGAGGTTGGCGGGCGCCTTCAGCACCAGGTCGATGGGCAGCGCGTAGTTGAGATTCTCGTCGGGCGATTTCATCACCACCACGCCGATGACCTTGCCGTCCTTGTCCAGCAGCGGGCCGCCGCTGTTGCCTGGCGAGGCGGCGGCGGAGAAGCGCAGCCATTTCCAGCGGCCGTCCTGCTCCTCCGGCGTCTGCGAGGTGTACAGGCCGTCGCGGATCACGATGCCGGTGCCCAGCGCATTGCCTACGGCGTAGACCACCTGGTTCATCTCGGGCTGCGTGTTCACCGCGAGCGGCGCGACCTTGGGCGGGTCCTTGAGCGTGAACTCGACGAAATCCTCGTGCAGCGAGTAGCGCGTGACCTTGTCGATGGCATAGACATGGCCGCTGGCATCGCGCAGCGCCGGTTCGCCCATCAGGCTGTCGACGCCGAGCGCGATGACGTGGCCGGCCGTGACGTAGCGGTTGTCGCCGATCGCGAAGGCGGTGCCGACGGAGTAGTACTTGTCCGTGCGCTCCTGGTAGGGCAGTTGGTCCAGCGGCAGCGGCTTTTCGTAGGTGAGGGGGTCTTTCTCCGGCTTGGGTATGACCACCTCGAAGGTGGCCGCCTGCACCTGCGGCAGCACGGCCGGGTCCAGGGTGGCGGCATGTAGGGGCGACAGCATGGCAAGTGCAAGGGTGGCCAGCCACGCGGCGCATCGCCGTGCGTGCCGGGGTGTCGAAGTAAGCGCGTGCCGAGCGTGGTGTGCCGGCTTATCCATGTGCTGCCTCGCGTAGTGTCTCGGCGCGCTGGGTGGCGCCATCCCCTGGGTGCGGAACCCTCCTGTCGGCGAGTGTATCCAACGGTTCAGGCGTTGGAATGGTGTACGTCACAAGTCATCGCCGTGACAGGACGGGGCCGCCGCCATGCCATCCCTCGTGCCGGAAAACGGCCCGGCGGCGGTAAGCTGCCGGGTGTTTTCCCGGAGCCCTTCGATGTCGCGTCCACCCGCCGCCAGTACCGTGCACCTGCCGCAGGGGCCGTGGGGTTCCGTGCTGGATGCGCTGTGCGCGCTGTTTCCGCGCGTCGACCGCGCCACCTGGGCGGATCGCTTCGCCCGCGACCGCGTGCTCGACGAGGCCGGCCAGCCCCTGCGCGCCGATGCGTCCTGTCGCGCGGGCATGTGCGTGCACTACTTCCGCGAAGTGCCACAGGAGCCGTCCATCCCGTTCCATGAAACCCTGCTGCATGTCGACGCCCACCTGGTGGTGGTGGACAAGCCGCATTTCCTGCCGGTGACGCCGGCGGGCGGGTTCGTGGAGGAAACCGTGCTGGCGCGGCTGACGCGTGCGCTGGGCAACACCGATCTCGTGCCGCTGCATCGCATCGACCGGCACACTGCCGGCCTGGTGATGTTTTCCGCCAACCCGGCCAGCCGTGCCGCCTATCAGGCGTTGTTCCGCGATCGTCGCATCGACAAGGATTACGAGGCCTGGGCGGCGCCGCTGCCGGCGCTGTCGTTTCCGCTGGTGCGGCGCTCGCGCATCGTGGCGGGGGAGCCGTTCTTCCGCATGCACGAAGTGCCGGGCGAGCCGAGCAGCGAAACGCGCATCGCGGTGCTGGAGCGCCGCGACACCCACTGGCGCTACGCCTTGCAACCCGTCACCGGCAAGAAGCACCAGTTGCGCGTGCACATGGCCGCGCTGGGGGCGCCGCTTCTTTACGATCCGTTCTACCCGGATCTGCCGGAGCCCCGGCCGGACGACCACGCGCATCCCCTGCAACTGCTGGCCCGCCGGCTGGCTTTTGTCGATCCGTTGAGTGGCAAGCCGCGGGAGTTCGTCAGTGAGCGGACGTTGCTTTCCATGCGGTGAGCAGCGGGCGCCTGGCGGATTGGTAACATAGGCGCCCGTTCACGGACCTTCCTGCCCGATGCCTTCTCCGTTTTCTCCCGTAGCCCATGATGCGGCGCTGGAGGCCATTTTCGTGCCCTTCGACACTGGCGAGCTGGCGCTGCCTGCCGACGGACGCGTGCTGTTCCTGCGTGCGCGCGACGGGTTCCGCTTGCGCGAAATGGCACGGAAGGGCTGGGTATGCGAGCAGGGCTTCAAGCCTTTCGCGGAAGCCCTGACGCGCAGCGGCCTGCATGTGGCGCCGCCCGGCGGCAACGAACTTTTTCCGCTGGTGCTGGTGCTGCCGCCGCGCCAGCGCGATGAGGCGCGCGCCTTGTTCGCGCAGGCGCTGCAACGCGCGTCGGAAGGCGGCGTGGTGCTGGCCGCCGTGCCCAATGCCGAAGGCGCGAAATCCGCCGAGGGCGATCTGGCGAGCCTGGCGGGTCCGCTGCACACGCTGTCCAAGCACAAATGCCGCGTGTTCTGGACGCAGCCCTTGGGGGCAACGATGGATCGCGGCCTACTGGACGCATGGACGGTGCTCGATGCGCCGCGCCTGAACGATGCGGGTTACGTCAGCCGTCCTGGCCTGTTTGCCTGGGACCGGGTGGATACGGCATCCGCCTTGCTGGCGGAACATCTGCCCGCGGATCTTGCCGGCCGCGTGGCGGATCTCGGCGCGGGCTACGGCTATCTGTCCGCGCAGCTGATCGCGCGTTGCCCGGCCGTGTCGAGCGTCGACCTCTACGAAGCCGAGGCGCGCGCGCTGGAGCCGGCGCGACAGAACCTTGAGCGCGCGCTGAGCGACAGCGGCCGGGATGTGGCGTTTGAGGTGCATTGGCACGACGTGACGCAAGGCTTGCCCAAGCGCTACGACGTCGTCGTCAGCAATCCGCCTTTTCATCAGGGGCGCGCCGACCTGCCGGAGCTGGGTCGCGCCTTTATCGATACCGCCGCCGATGCGCTGCTGCCGCATGGCAGATTCTGGCTGGTGGCCAATCGCCATCTTCCCTATGAGGCCACTCTGGCCTCGCGTTTCAACGAGGTTCGCGCCGTGGTGATGCAGGACGGTTTCAAGGTGATCGAGGCTCGCGGGGTACGCGCATGAAACTGGTCAAGCTGATCGCCAACCTGGGTTACGGCAGCCGCAAGGATGTCGCCCTGATGTTCCGCGAAGGCCGCATCACCGATCCGGACGGCGAGGTGCTGTACGCCGACGACAAGGTGCCGCACGAACACATCCGCATCGACGACGAGCCACTGGATCCGCCCGCTGGCCTGGTGCTGATGATGAACAAGCCGCTGGGCGCGACCTGCTCGCGCAAGGACATCGGGCGCGTGGTCTACGACCTGCTGCCGCCGCGCTATCGCATGCGCGATCCCGCGCTTTCCACGGTGGGGCGGCTCGATCGCGACACGTCCGGGCTGCTGCTCTTCACCGACGACGGCGCGCTGCTGCACCGGATCATTTCACCCAAGTCCTGCGTGGCGAAGGTGTACGAGGCGACGCTGGCCAGTGATCTTCGCGGCGACGAGGCCGCGCTGTTCGCCAGCGGCACGATGATGCTGGAATCGGAGAAGGATCCGCTCGAACCCGCGACGTTGCACGTGCTGTCACCGCGCCGCGCGCGCCTCACGCTGACGGAAGGGCGCTACCACCAGGTGCGACGCATGTTCGCCGCCGTCGGCAATCACGTGGAAACGCTGTCGCGGGTGTCCGTGGGCGCCTTGACGCTGGACGGCCTGGCGCAGGGCGAATGGCGCGCACTTGAAGAGCGCGAGATCGCGCGCATCTTTGAAGCACCAGCGGACGCGTGATGCGCGCGGACGCGCAGCGCCGCTCAGCCGAACGGATTCTGGCGACGGCGCGCGAGTTCGTCTTCGCGTCGCGAATGTGCGCCGGGCTGCCAGGAGACGAGCTGAAAGCCGTGCCCCTGACGTTGATGGTTGCGGACGTCCTGCGTGTCCTTGTGATTCAGCATCCCTGCCACCAGCTGCATTCCGCGACCGAAGGCGGAACGTGCGAGAAGCATGTGCATATTCGGGCTCCCGGCCGCCCCTGCGCGGCCGTTCAGGGCGCATATAACCAGTTTCACACGCGATACACAAATGCCAATCGGCACTGAATTTCGACGCAAGTTTCTCGCAAGACTGTCACAATTTTCACAATGCTGAATCGCGCAATATCCTGCGTTTTTCCGCAGGAATTTCGTGCGTTCGTGGCGCGGATCACCACGGGCGTTCCTCCTTGCCAGCGGCTGCCATGACACATCTGAACTTCGACAACGCCTTCGTTCGCGAGCTGCCAGCGGACGCCGAGCAGGGCCTGCATCCGCGCCAGGTGCTGGGCGCCCTGTATTCCAGGGTCACGCCGACGCCCGTGGCGGCGCCAAGGGTGGTGGCCTGGTCGGCGGACATGGCGCAGGTTCTTGGGCTGGATGCGGCGGCGATGGAAAGCCCCGGCCTGGCGCAGGTTCTCGGCGGCAACGCCTTGCTCGAAGGCATGCAGCCGTTCGCAGCCAATTACGGCGGGCATCAGTTCGGCGTCTGGGCCGACCAGCTCGGCGATGGCCGCGCGATTTCGCTGGGCGAGGTGCTCACGCCGGCGTGCGAGCGCTGGGAGCTTCAACTCAAGGGCGCCGGCCGCACGCCGTATTCGCGCGGCGCGGATGGGCGAGCGGTGCTGCGCTCGTCCATCCGCGAGTTCCTGTGCAGCGAGGCGATGCATCATCTGGGCGTGCCCACCACGCGCGCGCTCAGCCTGGTGGTGACGGGCGACACCGTCGTGCGCGACATGTTCTACGACGGGCACCCGCAGCCGGAGCCGGGCGCCATCGTGTGTCGCGTGGCGCCTTCGTTCATTCGCTTCGGCAACTTCGAATTGCCGGCGGCGCGGGGCGACATCGCGCTGTTGAAGCAGCTGGCCGATTTCACCATTCGTCGTGATTTCCCGGGCCTGCAAGGCACCGGCGAGCCGCTTTATGCCGCATGGTTCGCCGAGATCTGCGAACGCACCGCGCGCATGGTGGCGCACTGGATGCGTGTGGGCTTTGTGCATGGCGTGATGAACACGGACAACATGTCCATCCTGGGGCTCACCATCGACTACGGCCCGTATGGCTGGATAGACAACTTCGATCCGGAGTGGACGCCCAACACCACCGATGCCGGCCGGCGGCGTTACCGCTTTGGCCAGCAGCCGAATGTGGCGTGGTGGAACCTCAGCCGCCTCGCCATGGCCTTGGCGCCACTGTTCAACGGCACGGAAGCGCTGCAGGCGGGGCTGGATCGCTACGCGGCGGTGTATGCGCAGGCGGATCGCGACAACATCGCGCGCAAGCTGGGTCTCGCGGTCTGTGAAGACGCCGACGTGGAACGCATGCGCGAACTCCACGCCTTGCTCAGCGAGGCGGAAGTGGACATGACGCTGTTCTTCCGCGCGCTGGCCGATGTCGACCCCGAGCAGCCATCGCTGGTGCCGCTGCAGGAATCGTTCTATGACGAGGCCAAGCGACAGCAGCACGAGCCGGCGTTCCAGGCCTGGCTGGAAAACTATGCGGCGCGCGTGCGCCACGACGCGCTTTCCGGCGAGCAACGTCGCGAACGCATGCGCGCGGCCAACCCGCGCTACGTGCTGCGCAACTATCTCGCGCAGGAAGCCATCGACCGCGCGACGCAAGGCGATTACGGCGGCATCCACGAACTGCTGGAGGTCATGCGCCACCCTTACGACGACCAGCCCGGCCGCGAGCGCTTTGCGCGCAAGCGCCCGGCATGGGCGATGCACAAGGCTGGCTGTTCGATGCTTTCCTGCAGTTCCTGAGTGCGCCGTCAGCGCAGCGCGTTGGCCAGGAACTGACGCAACTGCATGCCGTTGAGCGCGCCGGCCTGGCGCGCCACCTCGCGGCCATTGCGCATCACCAGCAGGGTCGGAATGCTGCGGATGCCGAAGCGTTGGGCCAGCGCAGGTTGCGCTTCGGTATCGACCTTGGCCAGGCGCAGCTGAGGTTCCAGGCCGCGTGCCGCTTCGGCGAACACCGGTGCGAAGCTCATGCACGGGCCGCACCACGGCGCCCAGAAATCGATCACCACGGGCGGGTCGCCACGCGTTGCCACCGCGTCGAAGTTGTTGGCGGTGAGCGCGACCGGCTTGCCCTCGAACAGCGGCTGCTTGCAGCGCCCGCAAACCGGATGTTCGCCCAGGCGTTCGTCCGGCACGCGGTTGAGCGCCGAACAGTGGGGGCAGGGAATCGACAGCGTGGTGGACATGGCGGGCCTCGATGGCCAAGACTCATTGCTGCCTCAGATGGTGTTGCCAGTGCGGGGAAACAAGGAGGACGACGTGCGCGAGCGAGGGGCCGGAACCATGGCGCGGCAAGGGCTGGCCTTGCTGGCGGGCATCGTCTGGACCTTGCCCAACAGCGCACTGGGCCTGCTCGCGGGCCTGGCGTGCATGCCCTGGGGCGCCCGGCCAGAATGGCGGCGCCGCGAGTACGCGCTGGCATTCCGACGCATGCCGCATGCAGGAGCCGGCGGAGCGCTCACCTTGGGCAACGTGATCCTCTATTCCTGCGACACGCTGGATACGCCGTGCTTCACCTATGCGCACCGTGCCGGGCTGCGCAGCGAGCCGTGCATTTCCCTGGCCGATCACGAGCGCGCGCACGTGTTCCAGTACATGGCGCTGGGGCCATTGTTTCTCCCGCTCTACGCGGCGTGCGGCGGCATCAGCGCCCGCAATCGCTTCGAGTACGCCGCGGACCGCTACGCGCAACGACAGCGCGGCTGGTGGCCATGGGCGGCTGCATAGAACAGCCGCGTGGTCAGGCGCGTTCGCGTCGCGCCACGATGCTGGACAGGTAACCCATCACGTTCGCGCACTTGATCAGCGGCCCGTAGATCAGCGCGTAACCCAGCAGTCCGATCGGATTCCTGCGCACGCCCAGCCCGAGCGCGCGGAACATGCGCGATTGCACCGCGTGGATCACTGCGTTGGCGAGCAATGCCGTGGGCAGGGCAAAGGCCAGCGCGGAGCCGGCCAACCAGTAGACGCCCGTACAGGCCAGCAGCACGGCGGGTATCAGCGCCACGGAGTAGATCAGGTCGACGTACGGAAACAGCAGGCTCCAGCCGATAAAGAACGTGCTCAGCCTGCACCGGAACAGCAGCGGACCATGGGCCTTGAAGGCCTCCACCGTGCCGCGGGCCCAGCGCCGGCGTTGCTGCATGAAATGCGCGAGCGATGAGGGCACGCGCACGAAGGCGATTGCATCCTCCGCGTAGCCCACGCGATGGTGGTCGCGCAGGAGGGCCCAGGTCAGCACGATATCCTCGCCGGCGCATTCAGTCCAGCCGCCGACGACGCGCAGGATGTCGGTGCGATAGAGCGAGAACGCGCCGGGCGCGACCAGCGTGCCCTGGCAAAGGCTCTGTACCCGCCGGGTGGCCGAGATGCCGTGGAAGTAATCCCACTCCTGCATGCGCGTCACCAGGTTTTCCCGCGAATTGCGCACCAGCACGGCGCCCGCCACCGCGGCGGTGTTCGGCGGCTCGCTCATGTAGCGCGTCACCAGTTGCCGCAGCGCGAGGGGATGCAGGTGTGCATCGGCATCCAGCGTCACCGTGAGGGCATGCGCGGCGAACCGCAAACCCGCATTCAGCGCCTTCGCCTTGCCGCCGGGACAGGCGAGGTCGAGCACCTCCAGCCAGGGATGGTCAAGGTTGCGCAAGCGCTGCAGTGTGCCGTCGGTGGATCCATCGTTGATCACCACGACCTGCATCGGCGCGGGATAGCGTTGCGCCGCGATGCTGGCCAGTGTGTCGAGCAGGGTGTCCTGCGCGTTGTGCGCCGCGATCAGCAGCGTCACGGCGGGGAAATCGTCGTCGGCGAAACGCGAGCGTTCGGGGCGGCGATCCAGCAGCAGCCCCACCGCCAGGAACGTGTTCATGAAAGCCGGGAGCACCGCGATGCCCAGTACCAGTCCATGCGCCAGCAGTCGCTGCGCCGGCGTTGCCAGTGCCGCTGTCCATTGGGACGACAACAGGTACGCGAAGCTGGCCCAGGCCAGCGACACCGCGAATGCCAGGGTGAACTTCCAACCCACGGATACGTAACGGCGCCGATGCACGTGGCTGTCGTTGGCCGCGGCCAGCGGCAAGCGCACCGTGACCGGGTAGGGGCACCGCCGGGTGGACCAGTCTTGTGCGTTGACACTCATGCGAGAGCCTGCTGCTGCGATGGCCGGTCGCGTGCCTGCACTGCATGATGCGCCCGCCCGCGATCGCGGGAAAGCACTTCATGATGCCTGGCACGCGCCTGCCGGGATGGCCCTGCGCGTCCTTGCGGGAACTTGGCCTCTCGCCGTTTCGAGCGGCAAGAGCCATGCCACACGGCTTGCGCCGCGATATCGCGTCAACGTCCGGGAAAAATCGTTTACGTCAGGGCAGGTGCCGCGTGCTTCACTTCGCGCTGCCGACGCTCGCCGGCACAAACCGACGCATCGCGGCGCGTGCGCTCACTCATGCGGCCTGATGACCGCCCTTGTCGCCCGGCGCCGGGCGTGTCTGCGGTCGCGGCGCGGGGCGCTGGTTTCCCTGTCCCGGCGGTGGCCGGTTGCCACCCTGGTTCGGCGGTGGGCGATTGCCCTGGGGCGGTCGATTGCCTTGAGGCGGGCGAGGATTCTGGCCGGGAGGACGTGCGCCGGGATTCGGCCCGGGCCCTGGGCGATGGTCCGCTGGCGGGCGAGAACCCTGCGACGGTGGAGGACGACGGCCTTGCGGCGGACGGTGCCCGCCACCCGGTGGCGGCCGGTAACCCGGCGCCGGTGGCCGTGCGCCAGGACGCCAGCCCGGCGGACGCGGCGGCGGACGTGGCGCAAACGGACGGCCATACCAGTAATCGCGATTCCGGTAGAACGGCCGGTTCACGTAGTACGAGCCCCGGTACGCCGCAATGGAAAACGTGACGATGGGAATGCCGATGCGGGCGCCATAGTCGGCCACGTATACCGGCTGGTTCTGATAGGCGTACTGCACGAACGTGCCCGCCACCCAGCCACGCACGCCCATGGTGATCACGTCGCACCACGCCCAGCCCGCCGTGCAGCCCTGGATGGCGACGCTGGTGCCTGCGGGCAGCTGCGCGATGGTGGGATAGCCTGGGTCGGGCCCGCGTAGAGGTCGACGTAGGCCGTGACCACGCCGTTCAACCCCTGCGCGGATACCGTGGGACTCGCCAGTCCGAACAGCACCAACACGGTCCACACGATCCGCTTCATGGTCGCCTCTCCCGGATATGCAGCCCGATCAGACTGCGCTACCCGCGAAAGAGGCGTCAACACCGGGTCAAGCCGAGTGGTCCGGCAGCATGGGCGCCTTGCGCCTCAGCAGTCGCCAGCCGAGGTAGAACGGGCCGCCGGCCAGCAGCAATACGGCGCCCCACAGCAGCGGCTCCGTGCCCGCTCCGGCGAGCGCCCAGACCGAGAAGGCCAGCGCCAAGGCGGCCACCAGCCGGCGCGGCCAGCGCGAGCGGAGGCCTTCAAGGCGCCACCACGCCAGCGTGGCGATCAGGTAGGGCAAGAGATTGGTCGCGGTGGACAGCAGGATCACAAAGGTGAACAGCGCCACCAGCGAGCGCGTGAAATTGGCGGCAATCAACACGCTGGTCAGCACGCTGCTGATCAGCAATCCGATCCATGGCGTGCCGTGTTTGTCCACCCGCGCGAACAGGCGCGGAAACATGCCGTCCTGCGCGGCTGCCATGGTGGTCTGCGCCACCAGCAACACCCAGCCGTTCAACGTGCCGAAGCACGACACCACGGCCACCGCGGCAACCACCATGCCCGCCGTGGATCCCCAGGCGTGCGTGGCTGCCGCGGCCATGGGCGCCGGCGACGCGGCGAGCTCGCTGCCAGGAAGCATGCCGATGACCACGGTGCAGGCCAGCATGGTCGCCAGGCCGGCGACCAGGGTGCCGATCATGGTCGCGCGCGGCACGGTACGCAGCGGATCCTTCACCACACCGGTGGGCACCGTCGCCGTTTCCAGCCCCAGCAAGGCCCACAGCGCCAGCGTGGCGGTGGAAAGCGCCACGTGGGGCAGCGGCTCTCCTACGGGGTTGAACGGGTGATACGAGCCGGCGTTCAACGTTGCCAGGCCGATCAATCCAAACAGCAGCAGCGGCACCAGCTTGAGCAGCGTGGTCACCATCGCGACACGGCCGGCCTCGCGCACGCCAGCCAGCGTGATGCCCGTGCATACCCACAGTGCGGCCAGCGCACACAGCGCGCTGCGCAGCGGCGTCGAAGTGACGGCGGGCCACAGTGCGCCAAGGCTCCCGGTAAACGCCACGGCGAGCGCGGCATTGGCCGACCAGGTGCAGATCCAGTAGCTCCACGCCACCAGGAAGCCGGTGGTGTCGCCGAACGCGCAGCGCGCATAGGCATAAGGGCCGCCGTGATTGGGAATGCCTTGCGCCAGCCACGCGAAGATCCGCGCCAGCGCCAGCGCACCGCACAGCGTGATGGCCCAGCCGAGCAGGCTGGCCGCGCCGAACGGCGCCATGGCCGCGGGCAACACGAAGATGCCCGAGCCGATGATGTTGCCGATCACCAGTGCGACCAGGGTCCACTGGCCGATCACCCGCGTGCTGCCATTCATGCCTCGACCTTCGTTTCGCGATAGGCGCGGCGCACCATCTCGTGGAAATGGTGCACGGCATTTTCGCGCAACGGATTCAGGCGGCCGGCGTCGTACGAGCCGGAGGCCAGCCCGCGCTGCACGTCCTCGCAGATGGTGACGTCCTCGTCCTGCACCTCGTCGCTGAACTCGATGTCGCGCGCGCGGCGCGCCTGCGCTTCTGCGCTGTCGTCGGGCGGGTAATAGAAATCGAACTCCACGCGGCAGCGGTCCACGCCCAGCGGCAGCACGCGATTGGTCTGCAGGCGCGCCGGCAGGATGTTGAGCATGGTGTTGGGATGGATGAAGTAGTACAGCGCCTCGCCGCTGCCATACAGGTCGCCCGAACTTTCCAGCGGGCTGTACTGGAACGAATACCACTGCGCCGTTTCGGTGATGTAGCTGCGGTAGTCGAGCAGGCTGTTGAGGCCGGGATGGATGTGCGGAACGTGGTAACCCTCCAGGTAGTTGTCCACGTACACCTTCCAGTTGCATGCCACCTCATAGCTCGCCCGGTGATGGAACTGGTAGTTCTCCAGCGAGCGCTCCGGCCCCAGCCGTTCATCGATGCCGGCGACCACGTCATGGAAGGGCGGCGCGTTGCCGATGGCCACGAACACCAGTCCTTGCCACACCTGCACGCGCACCTCGGGCAGGCGGATGTCCGACGGATTGAAATCCTGCGTGCGTCCCATTTCCGGCGCACCGCGCAGTACGCCATCGAGTCCGTAGGTCCAGCCGTGATAGCGGCAGCGCAACGCCTTCGCGCCTTTTCCATCGCAACTGGCGATGGGGCCCGCGCGGTGACGGCAGACGTTGTGGAACGCACGGACGACGCCGTCTTCGCCGCGCACCACCAGCAGCGGCAGGCCGGCGATCTCCGTCACCACGTGATCGCCCGAACCGGGAATCTGGGACTGATGGCAAACCAGCTGCCAGCTACGCGCGAAGATCGCTCGCGCGTCCAGGTGCGGCATGCGTGGATCGGTGTAGAAGCTGGCCGGAAGCGTCAGCGCGTAGTCGAGCGGCTGGGGTGCAAGTACGGCGTCGTCGAGCAGGTCGCGCATGGACACTTCACCGGTGGCTATTTGTCCTACTGTTTAAACCCACGGAGGCGGCAAGGGAAGGGGGATCCGCGGCCGAAGGTGGGGGTAGGGAGTTTGGCGTCGCGAGCGGAACGCTTTGGTGTTGCTCCTCTTTACCTCGCAGCGAGAGAGGGGGCGCCGGCAGCGCTGTCACCTTGCGATGGTGGCGGTCGTTCTTGCCCCTTCACTTCAAAGGAACCGTCATCCCGGCGCAGGCCGGGATCCAGTGGCTTTACGCTTGGTTGTCGCGTAGAGGTGATCTTTTGGAGCGTCCCCGCGATTTGGCCGCCTACGTGGCCATGTTGTGGAGAGGCCAAAAGTGTCGACCAAACTCCACGCGACAACCAAGCGTAAAGCCACTGGATTCCTGCCTTCGCAGGAATGACGGTTCTTATGAAGGCGGGCGATGGCTTTGCGTCTCACCGTTATAAAGAAAAGATCGCGATGCCATCATCCCACACACAATCCCCGCAAGAAGCCAGCGAATCAACTACTGGCCAACTGCTGCTGCACCTCGTTGATCGAGTTGCGGATGCGCTGGCTGAAGATCGAATCCTCGTGATGGATCATCACCAGCCGCTCCGTCGCGCGCGTCATCGCCACATAGAGCAGGCGGGCTTCCTCGGTCTCGTTCTTGCCCGGCTTGGGCAGCGAACCGAGTCCCGGGATGATCACCAAGGGAAATTCCAGGCCCTTGCTGGAATGCATGGTGATCAACTTCACCGTGTCGTCCACCACGAAGAGCGAGCTTGAGCCGTTGCCTTCGGCGAGCTGGCTGGGAATGCCGGCCTGCTGCAAGGCTTCGTGCAGCTTCTCGCCTTCCCAGCCGTTGCGGAAGATCACCGCCATGTCCGACAGGCGGCGCCCCGCGGAGCGTTCGTCGCGCAGGCGCTGGATGATCGCGGGCAACTGGTCTTTCTGCTGCTCGACGCGGATAAGTTCGGGCAAGGCGCCGCGACGGCCGGCGCTCTGCGGTTCGATCAGCGGAATGCCGTCGTCGCCTTCGTCGCGGCCCAGCAGCAGCTCGCTGGCGAAACCACGCGCCACCGAAAGGATCTCCAGCGTATTGCGGTAGTTGAGCTTGAGGATGGTGGTGCGGCCCTGCGCCTGCACGCCCAGGCTCTTCCAGCTGAGCTTCTTGCGGCTGGCCTGGCCGTAGATGTTCTGCGCATCGTCGTACAGCACCAGCAGCGAGTTGGTGTTGGGATCGATCATCTGCACGATGAGCTTGTACCACTCTGGCTCGAAATCGTGGCCTTCGTCGATCAGCACGGCGCCGTACTGGAAGCGTGGAATCTGCCCGCTGTCCACGCCGGCGATGACCGCGGGCGGCAGCTCTTCGGCCACGTGCGGGCCGTCTTCCGGCACCGGCACGTGGTAGGCAGTGAGCATGCTGCGGCACCAGCGATGGAAGTTGTAGACCTGCACCTTGTCGCTGAGACCGCGTTCGCCCATCAGCTGTTCGAGCCGCGCGGCGAGCGCCGTGTTGTAGCAGAGCACGAGGACGGGCTTGGACAGGGTGCGCGCCAGCTCCATGGCGCGAAAGCCCAGGATCATCGTCTTGCCGGAACCGGCGACGCCGTGAATGATGCGGTGTTCATCGCCCAGCGAGCGCGCCAGCAATTCCTGCTGCGCGTCCATCACCTGGATCAGGTCGGGAATGGCCACCTTCGTGGACTTGCTCCGCTCGCCGCCGGCAAACAGGCCGAACTGTCCATCGCCGGCTTCCAGGCGAATGTCGGGGAACAGGTGCCAGCGCACGCGGTCGATCTGGGGCAGGGTGAGCGCGGTGGGAAACACCTGCGGAAACATGGCCCACAGGCGCTCCTGGAACGCCTCCGATTCCACCGACTCGTACATCTCGTCCTGGCAGATCACCAGATGCGCGGGAATGGCCGATTCGAGCTGGCCGGCCTCGAAATGCTTGCGGCTGATGTTGGCGAACACCACGCCGTAGCCCAGCGGCATCTGCAGGCGGCCTTCATAGGCATGGCCCGGCGGATAGCACAGCGCGGGATCGCGTTGCAGCACCTTGGCGATTTCATTCGCGCCGTCGCGGGCCTGCATCAGCGGGCTGTGTTCCTTCTGGCTGCTGTTGCCGGCGATCAGGGTGAACAAGGTGCGGTCCGCCTGCTGGATGCTGCCCGGCTTCCAGTCCTTCACCTCCAGCACCAGCAGCCCGCGCCGCGGATGGAACACGATGAAGTCGGGCCGGCGTTGCTTCGGGCCGATGGCCACGTCGTACCACAGCAGGTAATCGTCCTCGAGCTTCTGCTCCAGGCGTTCGGAAAAGCGCTTCTCGCCGCCGGTCATCTGCGGCAGGCAACTGTTTCGGGATGGAATGAGCGTCGCCACGGTGAGCTGCCTCGTGCCTTTCCTTGCATATGCGCAGGGCGTTCAGGTCCGGCGACGTTAGCGTATCGGCCGGCGGAGTCAATCGCGCCGCGTTGGCTGCGGCCGCGGGCCAAGCTTCAATGCCAGTGCTGCAGGGTATCGGGGCTGACACCGACGCGCATGCATGCGCGGCTGGCGATGCCATCGGGCAGGGCCATGCGAAACACGGGTGCGACCGACCACAGGGCCCTGGCCGCCAAGCGCGACTGGGCGCGTTGCAGCGGTGTGCGTTCCAGCAGCACATCCGCCCAGGGCGGCAACAAGGCGGCGCCGGCCTGCAGGAACACGTCGCGCGACAAGCCCGCCACGGGCACGGGGAGCCGCACGCGGTAGAGCACGTCCAACACTTCGCGCGAGCGTCCGCTGAATCGAAGCTCGGGCCGCATGCGCTTGAAATAGGCGGCGATCTGCGCCTCGGAGGCGGGCACCTCGCGGGCGCCCAGGGCTTGCGCAATGCGCCGTACTTCATCGTAGTAGCGATCCGCCGCGCCGGCGGGCAGGGCGATATGGCTGTAACGACGGTAGCCCTGCAGAAAACTGTAGGCTTCGGTGACGTGCACCCAGGTGAGCAGGTCGGGATCGTCGGCCGCGTATGGCCGTCCATCTTCGGCCACGCCCTTCACCTGCGCGTGGATGTGCTTCACCCGATCGATCAGCATCTGCGCCTGATCCAGCGGGGCGTAGCTGGTGCCGCTGACGAACGAGGTGGTGCGGCGCAGGCGGCCGACCAGGTCCTCGCGGAAGTTGGAGTGATCCCACACCCCCGCGAGCGCCAGCGGATGCAAGGTCTGCAGCATCAAGGCAGCGAGTCCGCCCGCGAGCATGCCGGCGAAGTCGGCGTGCACGCGCCAGGTGGCGCTGTCCGGGCCGAACAAGCCGGGGTCGCCCAGCGGATGGTCGTAGTCCACGTGACCGCCGCCGCCGCGCGGAAACACGCTGAGCACCCAGCGTCGGATGGGTTCGCGGGCAGGGCGGGTGAGCAGGTTCCAGGGCGACGTCATGGCGCGAGTGTAGCGTTCGCGGTGCGCGTTGGTTTCACATGCATCCTTTGCATGCGCGAAAAGCCTGTGTTATTCCTTGTCGCCATGACCTTCCCCGCCACCCGCCAGTATTTTTGGTTTTACGGCTATCCGATGCCGCTGGCGGAGGGTTGGTCGCGATTGTCCTGACGACAAGACACCATTCCCAAAAAGGCCGCCAGCCACCACTGGCGGCCTTTTTTATGGTCGCGGTGGAACCCCCAAGGAGACTACCGTGAACCCTTCCACCGATGATCTGCGCATCCGCGCCATCACTCCGCTCAGCACGCCGGCAGAGGTGATGCGCGACTGCGCGGCAAGCGTCCACGCGGCGCATACCGTGAGTGCCTCCCGGCAGGCCCTGCACCGCATCCTGTCGGGCGGCGACGACCGCCTCGCGGTGGTGATCGGCCCCTGCTCGATCCATGACACGCGGGCTGCGCTGGAGTACGCCGAGCGCCTCGTGGAGCAGCGCGGGCGGCACGCGGGCGAACTGGAGATCGTGATGCGCGTGTACTTCGAGAAGCCGCGCACCACGGTGGGCTGGAAAGGGCTGATCAACGATCCCGATCTCGATGGCAGCTTCCGCATCGACAAGGGCCTGCGGCTGGCGCGCGGGCTGCTGCGCGACATCAACGAGCTGGGCATGCCGGCGGGCTGCGAATTCCTGGACATGATCACGCCGCAATACATCGCCGATCTCGTGGCCTGGGGCGCCATCGGCGCGCGCACCACGGAAAGCCAGGTGCATCGCGAGCTGGCCTCGGGACTGTCGTGCCCGGTGGGCTTCAAGAACGGTACCGACGGCAACGTGAAGATCGCGGTGGACGCGGTCAGCGCCGCATCGCAGCCGCATCATTTCATGGCGGTCACCAAGGGCGGCCAGACGGCCATTGCCGCCACCACGGGCAACGAGGATTGCCACGTCATCCTGCGCGGCGGCAAGACGCCGAACTACGACGCCGCCAGTGTCGACGCGGCCTGCGCGGCCATTGCCGCCAGCGGGCAGCCGGCGCGCGTGATGATCGACGCCAGCCACGCCAACAGCCACAAGCAGCCGGAAAACCAGCCACGCGTGATCGACGACATCGCCGGCCAGCTTTCTGCAGGCGAGCGGCGCATTGTGGGCGTGATGGTGGAAAGCCATCTCGTCGGCGGACGGCAGGATCTGATAGCGGGGCAGCCGCTGCGCTACGGGCAGAGCATCACGGACGGCTGCATCGACTGGGACGCGTCGGTGCGGGTGCTCGACCGTCTTGCCGAAGCGGTGCGCACACGTCGCGCCATGGCCAAGGCGGCGCCACGCACGGCGCGCGTGGCCTCCGGTTGCTGAGCGCGTTCAACCTATGCTTTCGCGGCTGGTGGCGGTGGGATCGACCGCCAGCGTCAACGTCGCGACGTGCATGGATCCGTCCAGCGACATGGTGGCGATGGAACCGCTGCCGTGCTGGCTCGCGTAGACGTTGTCCTGCGTGAGCGTGGTGCGTTCCAGGCCGTGCCGCCGATACGCCTCGCCACTCATGGCGGCCAGCGAGGCAGCCTCGGGAAAGAACAGCTGGCCGGTGTGCACCACCTTGCCGCCGCGATAATGGCCGTCCTGCATCTGCCCGCCCGTGTGCAGCTTCAGGTGGATGTGATTGCAGCGCCCCGCGTAATAGCCGGGGAAGATCGTATGGAACGCGACCATGCCGCGTGCATCCGTGATCTGCACGCCGCGCAGGAACGTCAGTTCATCGGTGGGCACGCTCTTTGGCGGCGCGCCATGTGGACCGCCCGCGAGCCCGGGCGGCGGACCCGGCGGCATGCCGCCCGGCGGTGGTCCCGGTGGAGGCGTGCCGTGTGCGCCTCCGGGTGACAGGCCCATGCTGGGGCCGCCGGGCGACATCCGGGTAAAGCCCGAATACAGGCCCTGCGCATCGCAATGCCAGATTTCCAGCGCGGTATCGCTCAATGGACGGCAGGTGCGGCTGTCCAGCACCTCAAGACGCAATGCCAATGGCAAGCCAGGCTTGCCCTCGGTGATGTCCTGCCGCATCAACGCGCGATCGAGATAGTAGGGGCCTTCGGTCTGCTCGGCGCTCAGCCGGCAGGCCGGACGTCCATCCGGCAGCGCACGCGCGATGCGGAAGAACGGAAGCGCGGCGATGCCGCCAAGGCACATCTGCAGAAAATGGCGTCGATTCCAGGTGATCTTCACTACGCGTCCTGAGGCCGAAGTTGGGCGCCGCGCTGGCGCAGCCCTTCATCGAACGCGTGGGCAGGCTTCAGGATGACATGCGTGAACGATGCGTCGACGCGATGGCCGCGGCTCAGTCTTCCAGCTTCGCATCCAGGTTGATCGTCGCCTTGAGCACCTTGGACACCGGGCAGCCTTGCTTGGTCGCCTGGGCGATCGCATCGAACGCCGCGGCATCGATGCCGGGCACTTTCGCACGACAGGTGAGATCGACGGTGGTGATGGCGAAACCGTCGCCGTCCTTGTCCAGCGTCACCACGGCCTTGGTCTCGATGCGCTGCGCGGTATGCCCCGCCTGCTCCAGGCCCAGCGCAAGCGCCATGCTGAAGCAACCAGCGTGCGCGGCGCCGAGCAGTTCTTCCGGATTGGTGCCGGGGCCGTCTTCAAAGCGTGAGCGGAATCCATAGGGCGCATCGCGCAACACGCCGGTCGCCGTGGAAATGGAACCCGTGCCTTCATTCAGGCCGCCCGACCACACGGCGGATGCGTTCCTCTTCATGTCGATTCTCGTGCGCAAGCCATGGCGATACTCATGGAGCTTGCCGAAAGACTCATGCACGAAACGCGAACGCGAAAGGCCAACGTCTTCACGCGTGGTTCGCTGTCACTTGCTTTACTCTCCGCGCCTCGCTTCAAGAGGGCGCGTTTCATGTTCGCCGAGATCAACCACAACCCGCGGGCCCATCGTTTCGAAACCAAGGTGGACGGCGTGCCCTGCGTGCTGGATTACACCCTGGAAGACGGCGTGATGACCATCACCCATACCATCGTGCCGTCCGCCGTGGGCGGGCGCGGCATCGCATCCAACCTGGTGCGCACCGCCCTGGATACGGCGCGTGAAGAGCACTGGAAAGTCGATCCCGCGTGCTCCTACTCGGAAATCTGGATGACCCGCCATCCGGAGTACCAGGACCTGCACGTCTGACTTGGCGGTCCGCGCTGCCATCGGGCGTGATGGGGAAACGGTGAACAGGCACTAAGATGCGCCATGCCCGCTTCGGGGTCATGGAGAGACAGTGGTGACGACGAACTGCCTGAACGCCGCAGAGGCGCACGCATGAGTGCAGCGCCCGACGAAACCCGCCCGCCGGCGCGCGGCTTCATCCCGTTCCGGATACTGCGCGCACGTCCGCGCCTGATGATTTCCGGCGCTGTCGCCCTGCTGCTCGGGCTGTCGCTGTGGCATTGGGCGGAACTGAAGCCGGCGAAAGCGCTGTTGCTGGGGTTCGACGTTGGCGTGGCCGTCTATCTGACCGCACTGACCATCCTGTTCTGCCGAACCACCTCGTCGGAGTTGATGCGGGGGCAGGCGCGCAAGCAGGACACCGGCCGCTGGGGCGTGCTGTGGACGGCGCTGATCCTTACCGGTTTCGTGGCGCTCGCTCTTACCACGGAGATGGGGGCCGCCAAGGGCGGCGATGCCCGTGCGCTGGCGATTGCCGCGGTGAGCATCGTGCTGTCGTGGCTGTTCCTGAACGTGATGTTCGGCATGCACTATGCGCACGGCTTCTACGGCGACTTCGGCAAGAAGCACGAAGGGCTGGAATTCCCCGGTACGGACGAGCCGGACTACTGGGACTTCATGTACTTCGCCATCGTGATCGGCATGACCTTCCAGGTGTCCGACGTGCAGATCAGCAGCCGTTACCTGCGGCGCGTGGCGCTGATGCACAGCGTGATCGCGTTCTTCTTCAATGTGTTCATCATTGCGATCAGCGTGAATATTGCGGCGGGCCTGGCGGGGTGAGGGGCCACGCGCAGGCGTAACACCCTCAGCGCCAGCGCGTCCTCCATCAATCGCGAAAGTTATCGAACTGCAACGGCAGCTCCACATCCGCCTTGCGCAGCACCGCCATCGCCAGTTGCAGGTCGTCGCGCTTCTTGCCGGTGACGCGCAGCTTGTCGCCGTTGATCTGCGCTTCCACCTTGAGCTTTGCCTCCTTCAGCGAGGCCACCAGCTTCTTGGCGATGGGCTGTTCGATGCCTTGCTTCACGGTGATCTTCTGGCGCGAGCCGCCGAGGTTGGTTTCGGCGTCGCCCACTTCCAGTGCGCGGATGTCGATCTTTCGCGAGGTGAGGCGGCCGCGCAGGATGTCCAGCATCTGTTCCAGCTGGAATTCGCTGGGCGCGGACTGGGTGATTACGAACTTGTCCAGTTCGAACTTCGCGTCGCTGCCCTTGAAGTCGAAGCGGTTGGCGAGCTCGCGGTTGGCCTGGTCGACGGCATTGGTCAGTTCGTGCTTGTCGACTTCGGAAATGACGTCAAAGGAGGGCATGCTGGCGGTTCCGGTGCGAAGGAAAGGGCCAGTTTAAGCGATATGGCCCGTCCTGTCGGATAATGCGCGCCCAACGGGACAGGAACCAGGCATGACGACGGTGCGCGCGTGAAAGTGGATGTATTGGTCATTGGCGCCGGCGCGGCCGGGCTGATGTGCGCCATCGTGGCCGGGCAGCGCGGGCGCAACGTGCTGGTGGTCGATCACGCCAACAAGGTCGGCAAGAAGATCCTGATGTCCGGCGGCGGGCGTTGCAACTTCACCAACATGGGCGTGACGCCGACCTGTTATCTCTCCGCCAATCCGCATTTCGCCAAATCGGCATTGGCTCGCTATACGCCCTGGGATTTCATCGCGATGGTGGAAAAGCACCGCATCGCGTACCACGAGAAGGAACTGGGCCAGCTGTTCTGCGACGAGTCGTCCAAGCTCATCGTGCGCATGCTGCTGGACGAGTGCGCGCAGGCCGGCGTGCGCATCGAGACCAGCTGCGGCGTGCAGCGCGTGCGCAAGACGGACGAGGGCTTCAACGTGATCACCTCGCACGGCGAGGTGCACGCCCAATCGCTGGTGGTCGCCACGGGCGGCCTGTCGATTCCGACGATGGGCGCCACGGGCTTTGGCTACGAACTGGCGCGCCAGTTTGGCCACAACGTGCTGCCCACGCGCGCGGGGCTGGTGCCGTTGACGCTCAGCGGCAAGCATCAGGAGCGCTATCACGATCTCTCCGGCGTGGCCTTGCCGATGGTGGAGGCGCGCGTGGGCAAGCGGTCCTTCCGCGCCGGCATGCTGTTCACGCATCGCGGCATCAGCGGGCCTTCCATCCTGCAGATTTCCTCGTACTGGCAGCCTGGCGACGATCTGCGCATCGACCTGTCGCCCGGACTCGACCTGGGCGCATGGCTGCAGGAGCAGCGCCAGGCGCGGCCCGCCGCCGAGCTGAAGAACGTCCTGGGCGATGCCTTGCCGCGGCGCTTGGCGCAGCGTCTGTGCGAGCTGTGGTTCGAGAGCAAACCCATGCGGCAGTACCGCGAGGCGGAGCTCAAGGACATCGGCGAGCAATTGCACGACTGGTCCATCGTTGCGAGCGGCACCGAGGGTTATCGCACGGCGGAAGTGACGCTGGGCGGCGTCGATACCGATGGTCTGTCGTCGACGACCATGCAGTCGAAGCTCGTGCCCGGTCTCTATTTCGTCGGTGAAGTGGTCGACGTCACCGGTTGGCTGGGCGGCTACAACTTCCAGTGGGCCTGGGCTTCGGGGCGCGCGGCGGGCGAAGTGGCCTGATTTCGCGCGCGTTGAACGTGCGCCGTGTTCCACTGCGTGTATTGTCTTGTTTGGAGAAAATCGCATGAAGGTGGGTTTTATCGGCCTCGGTTCCATGGGCAGCGCCATGGCCAGCAACCTGATCAAGGCCGGCTACGAGGTGACCGTGTGGAACCGTTCGCCAGCCGCGACCGAGCCGCTGGCTTCGCTGGGCGCGAAGGTGGCGAAGACGGCGGACCGCGCGGCGCAGGGCGAAGTGCTGTTCAGCATGCTGGCCAACGATCAGGCCGTGCGCAGTGTGTTCTTCGACGATGGCCTGCTGGATGGCATGGACAAGGGCATTGTGCACGTCAATCATGCGACCATTTCGGTGGCGCTGGCGCGCGAGATGGCGCACGCGCATGCCTCGCGCGGCCTCGACTACGTCGCCGCGCCGGTATTCGGCCGGCCGGATGTGGCCGCCGCGGGCAAGCTGAACATCCTTGCGGCGGGCAAGCCGACAGTGATCGATCGCGTGCGGCCGATGCTGGATGCGATGGGCAGCCGGATCTGGCCGCTGGGCGACGCGCCGGAACGGGCGAACGTGGTGAAGATCGCAGGCAATTTCATGCTGGGCGCCGCCATCGAAAGTATGGCCGAAGCCTCCGCGCTGACGCGGGCGCATGGCGTGAGCGCGGCGGATTTCCTGGAGGTGATGACCAGCACCTTGTTCGCTGCGCCGGCGTATCAGGGCTATGGCAAGCTCATCGCGGAATCGCGCTATACGCCAGCAGGTTTCGCGCTGCCGCTGGGCTACAAGGACATTGGCCTGGCCTTGGCCGCGGCGGACGCCACGCGTGTGCCCTTGCCGCTGGCCGGCCTGTTGCGCGACAGCCTGCTTGAGGCCTTGTCCGCCGGCGACGAGGACGTGGACTGGTCGATCATGGCGCAGGTCGCCGCGCGCCGCGCGCATCTGGACGAGCGCAAGCTCTGAACGGATGAGATGCGATGCCGCGCGGGCGCTTCAGCGCGTCTGCCGGTATGTCACCAGCCAACGATCCAACTGGTTCGCGAAGGCCTGCTTGTCGCGCGCATGGAATGCCGCGGGTCCGCCGGTATCCACGCCCGCGCCGCGCAGCTCGTCCATGAAATTGCGCATGGAGAGACGCTGCGCGATGGTGTCGGGCGTGTAGAGCTCGCCGCGCGGATGCACGGCGAGCGCGCCCTTGGCGATCACGGCGGAAGCAAGCGGAATATCCTGCGTGACGACGAGGTCGCCGGCGCTGACACGCTCGACGATCTCGTTGTCCGCCACGTCAAAACCGCCTGGCACCTGGATGGCGCGCACGAAGCGCGAGGGCGGCGTGCGCAGCCATTGATTGGCCACCAGAGTGACCTGCACCTGCTCGCGTTCCGCCGCGCGGAACAGCACTTCCTTGATCGCGGCGGGGCAGGCGTCGGCATCCACCCAGATGTGCGGTCGCGTGCTCAATCGCGGCCGTTCCAGTGCAGCGTGCCGTCGATGATCGTGTTGGTGTGGCCGCCGATCCAAACATCGTCGCCGTCGATATGCACGGTGAGGCTGGCATCGTGGCCGATCTCGCGGCCCTGGCTCACCACGTAGCCGCGCGCCAGCGGGCCGTTCGGTTCGGCATGGGCGATATAGGCCGCGATCAGGCCATTGGCCGCGCCGGAGGCCGGATCTTCCACCAGGCCGACGCCGGCCGGCAGCGCGCGCACGACCAGCTGATAGTCCGCATGCGCACTGTGCGCGAAGACGCACAGGCCCATGCTGTCGGTGGCCTTGGCCAGCGCGCCGATGGCGGCATGGTCGGGCTTCCACTGGCGCAGCGAGCCTTCGTCCGCGCATTCGGCCAGCCACCAGTGGCGGCCGCCGGACACATAGGCGGGTGGCAGCACGCCCAAGCCGATGCCGGACAGTGCGGCGTCGAGCAGCGGATGCGCATCGCGACCGGTCTTTTCCACCGTGGAACGCGGTGATTTCAACAGTAACTGTTGCTGCCCGCGATTCTGTTCCACGCGTATCGGCAGCACGCCGGCGCCGCATTCCTGCCACAGCAGGCCATCCACCGGATGGGCCAGTCCGCACAGTAGCACGGCGTGCGCGCTGCCAATGCTCGGGTGGCCCGCGAAGGGAATTTCCTTGTGCGGCGTGAAGATACGCACGCGATAGCTCGCGCCGGGCTGGCTGGGCGGCAGCAGGAAGGTGGTTTCGACGAGGTTGGTCCAGCGGGCGAAGGCTTGCATGCGGGCGTCGCTCCAGCCGGCGGCGTCGGTGACGACGCCCAGGTGGTTGCCGCCGCCGGGCGCGGCGGCAAAGACGTCCAGATGCAGGTAACGGATCGACATGGAAGGGGCCTGGGGCGTGGGGAAACGCGGGAAGCCGGGCATGATAGTGCGGAACGTGGCGCCCTGCTTGGACTTTTCAGTCGCCCGGCAGTCGACAAGCGCCGGCCGCGCCGCCAAGATGGGAAGTCTTTGCCGCTGCCTTCAGCCCCATACGGAACACTGCATGATCACCCTGATCATCATCGCCATCACCGCCATCGTGTCTTTCATGGCGTTCAACAACGCCCGCCTGATGAACGATCTGATCCTGTGGCCGCCGGCCATCACGCGCAGCCGCGAATACCACCGCCTGGTGACCTATGGCGTGGTGCACGCGGACTTCGGCCACCTGTTGTTCAACATGATCACGCTGTTCTTCTTCGGCCGCGTGATGGAAGGGTTCTTCGCCGCGAAGCTGGGCACGATGGGCTTTGCGCTGTTCTACATCGTGGCGCTGGTGGTCTCGATCCTGCCGACCTATTTGAGCAACAAGAACAACCCGAACTACCGCAGCCTGGGTGCGTCGGGCGCGGTATCGGCGGTGCTGTTCTCGTACATCCTGCTGTCGCCGTGGTCGCGCATCGTGGTGTTCGTGGTGCCGATGCCGGCCATCATCTACGCGGTGCTTTACGTGGTGTATTCGATCTACATGGATCGCCGCGGGCAGGGCAACGTCAATCACAGCGCGCACCTGTGGGGCGCGGCGTTCGGCGTGGCATTCACCCTGCTTATCCGGCCGGAAGTGCTCTCGCATTTCCTGTCGGAACTCTCGCGGCCGAGGTTCTGATCGCGCGGTGGATGCCGAAAAAAAGCGGCTTTGCTCACCCCTGATACATCTTTGCGGTGTTACTTGTCGGGTTAGCCTGGCGTGATGGGGGCGTCAGGCTTTCTCGATCACCGCAGGAGTGAAGACGCATGGCAACGAAGCGCAAGCCGGCCGCGAAGAAATCCTCGGCCAAGAAAACCGCCACCCGCACATCCACTGCCAAGAAAACCACCGCACGCAAACGCGCCGCCGCCACGGCCCGTCGCACGGTTCGCAAGACCGCAGCACGCAAGACCGCCACGCGAAAGAGCGCCGCCCGCAAGGTAGCCGCGAAGAAACCCGCGGCGCGCAAGGCGGCCACACGCAAGGCCACCGCCCGCAAGACGTCCGCACGGAAAACCACTGCCCGCAAGACGACGGCACGCAAGGCCGCAACCAAGCGCGCCGCTCCACGCAAGGCCACGGCGAAGAAGACCGCACGCAAGCGCACCACCGCCAAGAAGACGGCGAAGAAGACCGCCCGCAAGGCGGCCTCCAAACGCGCCGCCCCTCGCCAGGCGGCCACCCGCAAGTCGGCGGCCAAGACCACGCGCAGTCGCACAACGGCCGCCGCCACGCCTCGTCCGCGACGCCCGGCGCGCAAGCGCATCACGCCGCAGCAGGCCGCGGAGCAGATCCAGGCCTTGCTCGAGGCGAAACAGGAGCGCGTGCGGCAGGGTCCCACCTGGCCGGGCGCCGATGAACATCCCTCGGCCAGCAACGACGCCATCGGCATGGGAACGGGTAACGGCGGCGTCTCCAGCGAGGCGGTCTACGGACACATCCGTCAGCCGCCCGAGCGCAACGGCAACCACTGAACCGGTCACCCAACCCGGTAACGGCATGGCCGGCAGCCCGCGCTGCCGCCATGCCGGGAGCGTTCAGTGCGCACTCAACGGCGGAGGTTCACAGTGGAGTCGTCTTCCACTGAAGGCCTTTTGTCATGAAACGCATGCTTGCCGGTCTCGCCTTGGCGGTTGCCACCGCGGCGCTATCCGGTTGCTATTACGACCCTGGCTACAGCTACGTGCGCCCCGTCGCCACGGGCGGCGGCGATGCCTACTACGGCACGGGCGTCACCTATAGCGGCTACTACCCTGGCTACTACTATCCGAGCTACGGCTACTACGGCTGCTGCTACGGTCCGGCCGTGAGCGTCGGCATCGGCGGCTACTGGGGTGGCGGTTATTACGGTCGCGGCTACTACCGTGGCGGTTACTACGGGCACGGTGGCTACTATCACGGTGGCGGCGGTTACTACCATGGCGGCCATGGCAGCTGGAGCGGTGGCCATGGCAACTGGAGCGGCGGCCACGGCGGCTGGGGCGGTCGCGGCCACTGAGCCACGAACGCCAGGTTCAGGGCACAATCGCGGCATGAGGTTGCCCCGCCGCGTGCCACGAACACTACGGATTCCCAGGCCCATCGTCGCGTTGACGATGGGCCTCGTGCTTTCTGCCTGCAGCACGGTCGACTACTACGCCCACGTGGCCAAGGGGCAGGGCGAGCTGGTCATGAACCGCCGCGACGTCAGCGCGGTGCTGAGCGATCCCGCCACCGATGCCAAGACCCGCCAGCGCCTGGCGTTGTCGCAGGACGCGCGCCGGTTCGCCTCCGAACACCTGGGCCTGCCCGATAACCGCAGCTACACCAGCTATGTGAAGCTGGATCGACCCTACGTGGTGTGGAACGTCTTCGCCACGCCGAGGTTCTCGGTGGCGCCGGTGCAGCATTGTTTTCCCTTCGCGGGATGTGTGGCCTATCGCGGCTATTTCTCCAAGCCGAAGGCCCAGGCCGAAGCCTCGCGCCTGGAAGCCAAGGGGGATGACGTCTACGTCGGCGGCGTGTCGGCGTATTCCACCCTGGGCTGGTTCGCCGACCCCATCCTCAGCAGCATGATGCGCTGGGATGACGACGAGCTGGCCGGCACCATCTTCCACGAACTCGCGCATCAGCTGATCTACGTGAAGGACGACAGCGCCTTCAACGAATCCTTCGCCAGCTTCGTGCAGGAGCAGGGCTTGCGCGAGTGGCGCCAGTCGCGCGGCCTGCCGCCGCAGGACGAGCACGAAAAGACCATGGACGACGGCTTCACCTGGCTGGTGATGGATCTGCGCGATCGCCTGAAGAAGCTTTACGCCAGTGGCGTGGACGAGCAGGCGATGGCGAGCGGGAAACAGCGGATCATCGACGACTTCCGCATGCGCTACGCGCAATGGCGCGACCTGGATTGGCCGAACGACCACCGTTACGACGCCTGGGTGAACGGCCCGATCAACAACGCGCGGCTATTGCCGTTCGGCATCTATGACCGCTGGACACCCGTGTTCCTGGCCCTGTTCCGTCACGCGGAAGGGCAGTGGCCGGCGTTCTACGCCAGCGTGCGGCAGTTTGCGCGGCAGCCCTACGCCGAGCGGCAGAAATCGCTGCAGCAGTGGCTGGATTCGACCAGCCGCCCCACGGTCGCGCCGTAGCGTCCGTCAGGGCTGGGCCTTTCGTCCGGCCATGTGGCGCAGGTAGGCGAGCAGGTCATCAAGATCCTGATCGGAGATGGCCTTGCGGTCGAAGCCCGGCATGCGCGCCTGCGGCCAATGGCGCAGGGATTGCGGGTCGCGGATGTAAGCGCGGAACAGGTCTTCGCGCAGGTACTCGGTGGGGCTGTGGGGAATATTGAGATCCGGCCCCAGCTTGGCGTCGCCCTGGCCGTTGAGCGTGTGGCAGGCGAAGCAGGTGCGCTGGAACACCGCGAAGCCGCGCTGCACGGGGCTGTCGGCTTTCAGCGCGGGGTCGGGCAGGATGGCAGGGAAGCGCTCGGCTACAGAGGGCTGGCGCCGGATGCTGGCCAGTTGGAACGGCCATTGCTCCGGGCTGATCTTCATCGCTTCCGGATCAGTCCAGACCACGTAGAACGGACCGGCATCGCCCTTGATCTCGTCCAACGTGGGCCACGGATGCGCCGGGTCTTCGACCGCCAGCCACGCTTGCGAACCCCGCGCGCGCACGATCAGCGCGGCGGGAATCTGCGCGGCGAAGCCATCGGCAGCGACGAACTGCAGGGTGTCGTCCGGCGAGGCACCGTCCAGCAGCGCCTTCAGCGGGACCGCGCGGTAGCGCATGGCGCGCTTGAAAGCCACGTCGGCGGGAATGGTCACGTCGCGTGCGTCGCTGCGCGCCAGCAGTTGGGCCGTCGTATAGGTCCTGGCGCCGTGGCCAAGGTCGATGGTGAGGTCAGCGGCGTGCGCGGGCAGGGCGAGCGACAGGGCGAGCAGACACAGGCGGCGAAGCGTGCGGATCATCGGATGGCGTTCCCTTTCCAAGAATCTAACGATTGTAGGCGCGTCGGCCAGCTTGCCAAAAGCTGAACGAAACCGCCGGGGCGCTTGAACTCGTTCCGCACCGGCCACACTAAGGAGACGTATCGCCGTGACGGCGACAAGAAGTGGTACAGCACATCGTGCCACTGAGGGGTCGGTCCTTTTCCCCTCTTTGTTATGGACCAGGCCTGACAAAACCCCGCTAGCCCCTCCCCTGGCTACCGGGGTTTTTATTTGCGCGTCGTTTGACATCGAAGGCCCCGCGATTGGGGCTGGGCGAGGATAATCGCCTTATCCCCCGTGCGCATGAGCGACCGATGATCGTTACCTCCCTGCTCGACACCGATCTGTACAAGTTCTCCATGATGCAGGTGGTGCTGCACCACTATCCGGCGGCCCAGGTCGAGTACAAGTTCAAATGCCGCAACCCGGGCATCGACCTGGTGCCCTACCTCGATGAGATCCGCCGCGAACTGGACGGCCTGTGCTCGCTGCGCTTCACGGCGGAAGAGCTGGACTACCTGCGCAGCTGGCGCTTCATCAAGAGCGATTTCGTCGACTTCCTGGGGCTGTTCCAGCTCAATGCCAAGTACGTGGAAATCTACCCGGCGCAGGATGGCCCCGGCGAGATCGAGATACGCATCCGCGGCCCGTGGCTGCACACGATCCTGTTCGAAGTGCCCTTGCTGGCCATCGTCAACGAGGTGTACTTCCGCAACACCCAGCATGGGCTCGATCTTTCCGAAGGGCGCCGGCGCCTGCGCGAGAAGATCGCGCTGCTGCGCGATACCGAGGGTTTCCAGGATTGCCGCATCGCCGACTACGGCACTCGCCGCCGCTTCTCGCGGGCATGGCACGAAGAAGTGGTGACCACCCTGCGCGACGGCCTGGGCCGCCAGCTGGCGGGCACCAGCAACGTCTGGCTGGCGTGGAAGCTGGGCCTGACGCCGCTGGGCACGCTGGCGCACGAATATCTGCAGGCCCATCAGGCGCTGGGGCCGCGGCTGCGCGATTCGCAGGTGGCCGCGCTGGAGACGTGGGCGAGGGAGTATCGCGGCGACCTGGGCATCGCGCTGTCCGACGTCTACGGACTGAGTGCCTTCCTGCGCGACTTCGACATGTACTTCTGCAAGCTGTTCGACGGTACGCGCCACGATTCCGGCGACCCGTTCGCGTGGGGCGAGCGTGTGCTGGCGCATTACCGCGCCAACCGCGTGGACCCGCGCAGCAAGGTGCTGGTGTTCAGCGATGGCCTGGACATTCCCAAGGTGATGCGCCTGTACCAGCACTTCCACGGCCGCTGCCAGCTCGCCTTCGGCGTGGGCACCAACCTCACCAATGACGCGGGTCCGGAGCCGCTGCAGATCGTCATCAAGATGGTTCGCTGCAATGGCCAGCCCGTGGCGAAGATCAGCGACTCGCCGGGCAAGAACATGTGCGACGACAGCGCGTACGTGGCGTATCTGCGGCAGGTATTCGAGATCCCCGTCGATCCCGAAGCGCTGCCCTGCTGAAAAAAAGGGGCGCATCGTGCGCCCCTGTGAGAAACCATGCGAGCGGATGTCAGAACGCCGGCAGCACCGCGCCCTGGTACTTCTGCTCGATGAAGGCCTTGATCTCGGGGCTGGTCAGCGCCTTGGCCAGCTTCTGGATGCGCGGGTCGTCCTTGTTGTCGGGACGGGCCACCAGATAGTTCACGTACGGCGAATCCTTGTCCTCGATCAGCAGTGCGTCCTTGGTCGGGTTGAGCCCGGCGGCGAGCGCATAGTTGGTGTTGATCAGGGCAAGGTCCACCTCGTCCAGCGTGCGCGGCAGCATGGCGGCTTCCAACTCGCGGAACTTCAGGTTCTTCGGGTTGGCCGTGATGTCCTTCTGCGTGGACATCTCATTGGTCGGATCCTTCAGCGTGATCAGGCCGTGCTTTGCGAGCAGCAGCAGCGCACGGCTGTTGTTGCTGGGGTCGTTGGGCAGGGTCACCGAGGCGCCGTCCGGCAGCTGGTCGATGGACTTGATCTTGCGCGAGTACGCGCCGAACGGCTCGATGTGCACGCCCGTGACGATGGTCAGGTTGGTGCCGCGCTCGCGGTTGAACGCGTCGAGATAAGGCTTGGTCTGAAAGTAGTTCGCATCGACCGACTTCTCCAGCACCTGCGTGTTGGGCTGCACGTAGTCGGCGAACACCTTGATCTCCAGGTCCACGCCTTCCTTCGCCAGGATCGGCTTGACCTGCTTGAGGATCTCCGCGTGCGGCACGGCGGTGGCGGCCACCACCAGCTTCTGGCTGCCGGCATCGCCGCCGCCGTTGGACGACGAACAACCCGCCAGCGCGAGCAGCACGGAGAAAACGGCAATGAGCTTATGCAACTTCGTCATATGGGGAGGCACGTGATGCGGTGCATCAGAATAGCCGTCCATACCGCCGGATGCAAAAAGGCCCGGCGGCGTGCCGGGCCCCTGCTTCGCTCAGTGCCGCGTATACCGCGCCACGATGCGGTCGCCGGCCATCTGCAGCAGCTGCACCAGCACGATCAGCAGCACGACCGTCACCACCATGTAATCGGACTTGTAGCTGAGGTAGCCGTAGCGGTAGGCCAGGTCGCCCAGGCCGCCCGCGCCGATGGCGCCGCCCATGGCGGTGTAGCCCACCAGGGCGATGGCGGTGACGGTGGTGCCGGCGATCAGGCCGCCGCGCGCTTCAGGCAGCAGCACGTGGCGCACGATCTGCCAGGTGGTGGCGCCCATCGCCTGGCTGGCCTCGATCACGCCGCGCTGCACTTCGCGCAGGGCGGTTTCCACCAGGCGCGCGAAGAACGGCGCCGCGCCGATCACCAACGGCGGAATCGCGCCGCGTATGCCGAGCTTGGTGCCCACCAGCACATAGGTGAGCGGCATCAGTACGATCATCAGGATGATGAAGGGAATCGAGCGCAGGATGTTCACCAGCAGAGACAGCACCGCATAGAGCTTGGGCATGGCGCGCAGCTGGCCCTTGCCGGTGAGATACAGCAACACGCCCAGGGGCAGGCCAAGCAGTACGGTGAGCAGCAGCGAGCCGCCCAGCATCAGCAAAGTGTCGATGCAGGCATGGCCGATCTCGCTCCAGTCGTCGATATGCGGGAACAGGCTTTGCAGCAGGGCGCTCATGCGTGGTGCTCCGTGGCCGGGGTGATCTCTTCGATTTCGATGCCCGCCTGGCGCAGGCTGGCGAGTGCATCGTCCACGCGCTCGCCCTGCATGGCGAGCGTGAGCTGGCCGTAGGGCAGGTCCTTGATGCGGTCGATGCGGCCGGCAAGGATGTTGAAATCCACACCGGTTTCGCGTGCCACGCGGCCCAGCGCGGGCGTCCACGTCGCCTCGCCGCGGAACGACAGGCGCAGGATGCGGCCCGGCACGTGCGCGAACGGCATTTGCTCGCCAGCGGCTTCTTCCGGCAGGGCTTCGTTGACGAAGCGTCGCGTGGTGGCGTGCTGCGGATGCAGGAACACATCGGCCACCGCGCCGGTTTCCACGATGCGTCCGGCATCGAGCACGGCCACGCGGTCGCACACGCGGCGCACCACGTCCATCTCGTGCGTGATCAGCACGATGGTGAGCTTGAGCTCGCGGTTGATCTCCGCCAGCAGATCCAGCACCGCCGCCGTGGTTTGCGGATCGAGCGCGCTGGTGGCCTCGTCGCACAAGAGGATCGACGGCCGGTTCGCCAGGGCGCGGGCAATGCCCACGCGCTGCTTCTGTCCGCCGGAAAGCTGCGATGGATACTTGTCCGCATGCGCCGTAAGCCCCACCCGGGCGAGCAGTTCGGCCACGCGCTGGCGGATGGCGGCCTCGTCGCGCTCGCCGGCCAGGCGCAGCGGAAACGCCACGTTGTCGGCCACCGTCTGCGACGCCAGCAGATTGAAGTGCTGGAAGATCATGCCGATGCGCTGGCGCTCGTGGCGAAGCTGTGCCTCGCTCAGCGCCGTCATCTCGGTGTCGCCGATCAGGATGCGGCCGCCGCTGGGCCGCTCGAGCAGGTTGATCAGACGTATAAGCGTCGATTTTCCCGCGCCCGAATGGCCGATGATGCCAAACACTTCGCCATCGGCGATGTCGAGGTTGAAGGGTTGCAGTGCGGGAACGTCCCGGCCGTCGACACGGTAGGACTTGTGCACATCCTGGAATCTGATCACGGGGTACCTTCGGGAGCCGGGGAGGCGCGGGCGTCGAGCCGGCCGCTGGAGGGGCCGACCGGGTGCAAAGCATACGTCACGCGGGACATCGTTGGGGCTAGACTGGTCGTCTTTCAACGAGGATGGCCACGATGACCTCCGTTTATGACTTTTCCGCGCGCGATATCGACGGCAACGAGCATTCGCTGGCCGACTACCGCGGCAAGACGCTGCTGATCGTCAACGTGGCCTCCAAGTGCGGGTTCACCCCGCAATACACGGGGCTGGAGACGCTGTGGCGCGCCGAGCGCGACAAGGGCCTGGTGGTGCTGGGTTTTCCCTGCGACCAGTTCGGCCACCAGGAGCCGGGCGACGAGGCGGAAATCCGCAACTTCTGCTCGACCAGCTACGACGTGACCTTTCCCATGTTCGCCAAGATCGAGGTGAACGGCGACAACGCGCACCCGCTCTACAAGTGGCTCAAGAGCGAGGGCAAGGGCATCCTGGGTAGTGAGTCGATCAAATGGAACTTCACCAAGTTCCTGGTCGACCGCGACGGCCAGGTGGTGAAGCGCTACGCGCCCACCGACACGCCCGAAAAGATCGGCAAGGACCTCAAAGCCTCTTTGTGATCTCAGTGGGCGGGGTGAGTGGCCGCGACCGGCGTCGACGCCGCGCCCGGCGTGCTGCGTGAACCGGCGAGCAGTTCGGCGATCTGGTCGATGTCCTTGGTCGCGCTGGGCGCGCCATTGGGCGGGTCGTAGTTGTTGAGCATGATGGCGAACGCCAGCCGTTCGCCGTCTCCGCTGGTGACGTAGCCGGCAAGGCAATGGACGAAACTCATGCTGCCGGTCTTGGCGCGCACGTTGTTCTCGGCGGGCGTGTTGCGCATGCGCCACTGCAGCGTGCCATCGACGCCCGCGATGGGCAGGGCCTGCACCAGGGCGGGCCCGTAGGGCTGGCTGGCAAGAAAGACGAGCAGGCGCGCTATCGCGTTGGGCGTGGCCAGGTTGCGACGCGACAGGCCGGCGCCTTCCTCGATCAGGCTGGCGCCCGGCGCGATGCCGATCTGCTCCAGCATCTGGTGCAGGGCGCGGATGCCCCAGCGTTCGCTGGTGATGAAGCCCATGCTGCCTTCGCGCTGCTCGGTATCCGCCTGCGCCTTTACACCGGCGAGCAGCAGCAGGTTTTGCAGGTAGAGATTCTGCGAACGCTTGAGGCCGCGCGCCAGAATCTCGCCCACCGGCGGCGAAAGCACCTCGGCCAGCGTGCGCGGCGCATTGGGAAGGAAGGCATCGCGTCGCGGCCAGTGCACCGTGGCGAGCTTGCCGTCCAGCTGGATGCCATGGCGCGCCAGTGCCTCCTGCAGCTGCCGCCCCGCGAACTGCGCGGGGTCGGGCAGGGCGAGCTTGTAGTTTTGCGCAGGCGATTTCGCCGCGATGTTGCCGAACGCGTACAGCGTGCCGTCACCCGGGGCGCGATAGAGATTCACGTCGTTGCGCGTGCGCTGCGCGCTGGTGAGCACGTCGTTGGTCACGGCGGTCATGGCGTCGGCCGGATCGAGGCGCAGCACGGCAGGCGCGCCGGCGCCGATGCCGGGCGCGACGGTCACTTCCACCTGGTTCTCGCCCACGCTCAGCGCGCTGGTGGGGACCGCGAACCAGCTCTGCAGGTCGGTGGCCTCCCAGCCGCTGCCCATCATGGGGCTCGCGAAATAAGTGGCGTCAGCGATCAGGTCGCCCTGCACGTGCTTCAGGCCCTGCGCGGCCAGCTGTCCGGCGAGCTGGTCGGCCCAGTGCAGGGTGGCCGCGTCCACGCCCAAGGTGGGGTCGCCCATGCCGTAGAGGATCAGGGGACCGTCCAGCCGGCCGTTGCGGACCTCGCCGCCGGCCAGCACGCGCGTCGGAATGCGGTAGTCCGGGCCAAGCTCGCTGAGCGCCACGGCGGCCGTGAACAGCTTGGTGGTGGAGGCGGGCTGGAACAGCTGGTCGGCGTGGTGGCTGTAGAGCGTGCGGCCCGTGCTGAGCGAAATCACGGCAATGCCCCAGTCGGCGCCCGCGAAGCGCGGCTGCGCGATGAGGCTGTCGATCTGCTCGCCCAGCGAGGGCGCCGTGGTGATCCGCAAGGGCGTCGATGCCGCCGGTCCGGGGTTGGAAACGGCCTGCCCCGCGATGGAAGGAATGGCCAGCGCCATGCCAAAAAGCGCGGCGGTACAACGGCATAGCAGGCGATATGGGCGTGGCATGGGCGAAGTATCGCCAATCCCGGGCGCGTCCGGCTAGGGACGCCGTGGGGCATTGAGAACAAGCCTTGGGCGGCGTCGTCACAAGGGGTCTGTTAGGCTTTGTCCTTCGTGCCGGCCCCTTGCCGGCGCTCCCTCCCCATTCGAGAACATCATGCAGATCGCCAAGAACTCCGTCGTTTCCTTCCATTACACGCTCACCGACGACAACGGCCAGGTGCTCGACAGCTCGCAGGGTCGCGAGCCGCTCGTCTACCTGCAGGGCGTCGGCCAGATCGTGCCGGGCCTGGAGAAGGTGATGGAAGGCCGCCAGGTGGGCGATCAGTTCAAGGTCGACGTGGCGCCGGAAGAAGGCTACGGCGTGCATCACGCCGAGCTCGTGCAGGAAGTGCCGCGCGAGGCTTTCCAGGGCGTGGAAGACATCCAGCCGGGCATGCAGTTCCAGGGCCGCGGCCCGCAGGGCGTGATCAACGTCACCGTGACCAAGGTCGAGAACGACAAGGTGCACATCGACGGCAACCACCCGCTCGCCGGCCAGACGCTGCACTTCGACGTGGAAGTGACCGACGTGCGCCCGGCCAGCGAGGAAGAGCTCGCCCACGGCCACGTGCACGGCGAAGGCGGCCATCACCACTGATGCACCGCGCGGACGTTGGCCCCTGCGCCAACGTCCGCCACGCACGGCATGATGCCGTTGCCGGAACTCCGGCCAGACAAGGATGGTCATGCGGAAAAAGCTGCATATCGCCGTAGTGGGCTATGGCGTGGCCGGGCAGGCAAGCTGCCTGCTGCTGGGCGCCGCCGGACACGCCCTCACCGTCTTCGAACAGGCCCCTTCGCCCGGCCCCGTCGGCGCGGGCTTCCTGCTGCAACCGACCGGATTGTCCGTGCTCACCCGCCTGGGCTTGCACGAACAGGCGCTCGCGAGCGGCCAGCGCATCGAGCGCCTATATGGTTGCAACCTGGCCGGTCGCGCGGTGATGGACATGCGCTACGGCGATCATGCGCCCGGCTGTTTCGGGCTGGGCATGACGCGCGGCGCGCTGTTTTCCCTGCTCGACAGCGCGTGGACGGGGCGCGATGCGATACGCAGCGGCACGCGCATCGAAAGCCTGTCGGACGACGGACGACATCTGATAGATGGCGAAGGCCGGCAACATGGCCCGTTCGACCTGATCGTCGCGGCGGATGGCGCGCATTCGGTGCTGCGCCGGCAGCCCGGCGTGATTCGTCGCGAAGCGCTCTATCCCTGGGGTGCCATGTGGTGCCTGCTGCCTGCCGCGGCGTGGCCGCACCTCGACACGCTGCACCAGCGTTATGCCGGAACGCGGGAGATGATCGGCCTGCTTCCCGTGGGGCGACGCGACGGCAGCGACGAGCGCTGGCTCACCTTCTTCTACAGCCTGCCCGGCGAGCAGGTCGACACGTTCGACGATGCGGCGCTGAAACGCCTGCGCCAACGCCTCGGCGAGCTATGGCCCGAGGCGCTGCCGTTGCTGGAAGGCATCCACTCGGCCAGCCAGTTGCATCGCGCGCGGTATCGCGACGTGGTCCTGCATCGCACGTCGTGGAACAACGTGGTTTTCATCGGCGACGCCGCGCACGCCATGAGTCCGCAGTTGGGGCAGGGTGTGAACATGGCGCTGCTCGACGTGCAGGTGCTTGCCGATGCGCTGGCGGCGCATGATGACCTCGCCACCGCGCTGGATGCCTACCGGCGGCAGCGGCGCACGCACGTGGGCATCTATCAACGGCTGAGCCGCTTCCTCACGCCCTTGTTCCAGTCCGACCACGATGCGCTCGCCGGCCTTCGCGACCGCTTCTTCGGCCCGGTCGGGCGGCTGCCCATCGCGCGCGGACAGATGCTGCGCATACTCACCGGCACCAAGCGCACCTGGTGGTGATACGCCTGCGTCAGTACCAGTCGAGCAGCGAGACGCCGATGCCCAGGTAGGTGGCGTTGTGGTTGTAGTCGATCATGCTTTCGCCGTAGCCCTTGAACAGCTCCATGTAGCCACGCAGGTTGCCCGCCACGGGGAACGACCAGGTCAGCTGCGCCGCGCCGTGGCTCTCGCTGCCGCCGCGCAGCGAGTGACGCAGCATCAGGCCGAATTCCTGCCCGTTCCACTCGTGGATGATCTGCATGTCGGCACGCCCCATGTAATTGCTGATATCGGGGTTGTTGTCGTCCGTGCCGCCTTCGGGAATGCGCCACCAGGGGCGAAACATGATGGTCCAGTTCGGACGCTCGAAGCCGAAGTAGCCCATCACGCGATTCCAGCTGCGCGAGAGCGGATCGGACTGCCCATTGGATTGGTGATTGAGGCCGAGGCCCATCAGCCGCCCGTTCCAGCCGGCCACCTCATAGTTCGTGTCGAACATGAGCATGGCTTCCGGCTCGTAATTGGTCTCGCGGAACGGCCGCGACTGCTCCTTGTTGTAGACCTGCCAGCGCGAACTTTGGGTATAGCCCACCCACACGTCGCCGGTGTCGCCGAACACGCCCTGCCAGATCTTGGTCTTCAGGCTCAGCTGGAACTTGCTCTCAATGTTGTCCAGCTGCTGCGGTTCGGTGACGGTGTTGAGCGGATTGGGGCTCGTCGGTTGCCGGTTCTGGTTGCTGCTGGCGAAGAACGGCAGCACCACGATGGGCTTGTAGCCGCGCAGGTTGAACGTGCCCAGCTTGCTTTCCGGCGACAGTTCCCAGCGGCTGTCCAGCAGGGACAGCGGCTTCACTTCCGGCGTCGTCTGCGCGGTGGTGGAGGGTGCATTGGCGTTCTTCGATGCCTCGTGGCCGAACACGGTGCCGGACGTCGGTGCCGATGCCTGCTGTGCCGCGTTGTCAGTCTTCTTTTGGGCGGCGGGCAGGTTGTCGCGCCCAGTCGCGTGGTCGTAGCACGCCAGGCGCTGCGAGTCGGTTTCGATGGCGGTGCACGCGCGGATATCCATCGGCTCGGGATTCTGGGCACGGGCAGCGAGCGAAGGCAGGCCAAGCGTAAGCAAAGCTGCCAGGTGGGTGAGTCGCATGGTGAGGCTCCATCCTGGTCGGGCGTGCGATCAATCAGCGCGCGGCGACGATAACCGTCTCCATACCAGCAGCGCCATCCATCACGTGTGACGACGCGGGCCGCCGCTGCCGGCGACCCGCGTCCGGGTTATTGCATCTTACTGGTTGTGGCTCACCCAGGCTTCGTACTGTGCCTTGGTGATGTGGCCGGTGTGGCCCTTGTCGACGTAGCTGAAGTCGTTGGCGAGCAGCGGATATGCCGACGCCTGCGACTCGGTGATGTACTTAGTGCCGCCCGACAATTGCTCGAAACTGGGGGCCGGGCCAGGATTGATCGGCGGAACGCTGGAGTTGATCGTCACCTGCTGGCCGCCGGCGTTGGTCTGGGCCTGCGTGCCGCCCGGCGGCGGAGGCGTCGGCGCGTTGGTCGGCATGGTCTGGGTGGGCGGCGGCGGTGGCGCCGTGTTCTGCACCGGCTGCGGTGGCGGTGGTGTCGGCATGGTCTGGTCCTGTGCCAACAGCGAACCCGCCAGCATCATCGATCCGGCGGTGACAAGAGCGAGAAGGGGAGTGCGGGGTTTCATCGTCATTACTCCATGCCAGAATGCGTGGCTCTGTGCGGAAGCGCGCGATGGTGCAGTGATATGCGGTGTCGCGCTGCAGGTCCTTCGCGCTGAGTTTCAAACTAACAAAACACGGCTAAATGCCGCCTCAATAAAGGCATCGTGAATACGTGAAGCCCTCGTTAGCGTTGTCGGTTCCTTCATCTGCGCAACACATCGCATTGAGCCTGTCGCAGGCGCAACGCATTCACCTGGCGGCGCAAGGCCTGCTCGCCAGGCGCAAGTCGCGCGCGAAGAAAGACGATGTGGTCGATGCCATCGCACGCATGCGCCTGCTGCAGATCGACAGCATCCACGTGATCGCCCGCAGTCCTTACCTGGTGCTGCATTCGCGCCTTGGCGACTACGATCCTCAATGGCTGGATGAGTTGCTCGACGAGGGGCGCATTGCCGAATGCTGGGCGCATGAAGCGTGCTTTGTGCCCGCGGCCGATTTTCCGCTGCACCAGGCGTGGAGCAGGCAGCGCGCCATGCACTGGGCCTACAAGCATGCCGATCGCATGCATCGCGAACATCGGGAAGGCATGGACACGCTGCTCGCGCGCATACGCGACAACGGAGCGGCACGCGCGGCGGATTTCGAGAGCGAAACCCGCGGCGCCAGCGGCTGGTGGTCATGGAAGCCGGAAAAGCGCTGGCTGGAAGCATGGTTTGCGCTGGGCGAATTGATGGTGACGCGACGCGAGCGCTTTCAGCGCGTCTACGACCTGGCCGAACGCGTGCTGCAAAAGTTGCAGCCGCCGATGGATCCGGCGTTGCTTGCACTGAATCACGAGAGCCTGCGGCGCCGTTTCATCCTCGACACCGCGCGTGCGCTGGGCATTGCGCAAGCGCGCTGGATCGCCGACTACCATCGCCTGAAGCCCGCCGTGACGGACAAGGAGCTGGCACCGCTGGTGGCCGACGGCGAGTTGATCCAGGTGCAGGTGGCGGACTGGAACGTGCCCGCCTATGTGCATTGCGACCACGCTGCGCTGCTGGCGCAGGCGGCATCAGGCCAGTTGCGGGCGACGCATACGGCGCTGCTGTCGCCTTTCGATCCCGTGGTCTGGGACCGCGCGCGTGCGCAGGCGCTGTTCGGTTTCGAGTACACCATCGAATGCTATGTGCCGGCGCCCAAGCGTCGCTACGGCTACTACGTGCTGCCAATTCTTCATCGGGGGCGATTGATTGGCCGCCTCGACGCGAAGGCGCATCGCCGCGAGGGCGTGTTCGAGGTCAAGGCGCTGTTTCTCGAGCCGGATGTCGAGGCGACGCCAAGGCTGCTGAAAGACGTCGCCGATGCGATACGTGCGTCGGCGACGTGGCATGGAACGCCCAAGGTGAAACTCTCGCGCAGCCGGCCGGCATCGGTGGCTTCCGCACTGCGCGCGTTGCTGCGCTGAGTCAGTGCGCGCTGCTGCTTGCGGCCGGGCTCACCGGCGCGCAGGACTTGCCCTGCAGCGTGGCGCGCAACTGCTTGGCGAGTGCGGTGCAGCGCGCACCGAGTTGCGGCCGCGCGTTGGGATCCACCGAATCCTGCAGCAGGCTGGTGCGCATGTCCTCGTAGCGCGCCTGGATCTGGTCGGGCGGATACACGCCGGCCGCCGCATGGCAGGACACGTAGCTGGCCAGGTAGTCGTCGCAGGCGGGAATGCCCGTGCTGCTGGGCAGCGGCTTGCCGCCGGAGGTGGTCACCGTGCCGGTGCGCTGCCGCGTCGTCGTCGTGCTTGAGCTCGCGCCCGTGGTGGCACGGGAGCCGGCGGTGGTGCTCGCGCTGTGGGAGGTGGTCGTCGGGCGGGTTTCCGGCTTGCTGGAACAGCCGGCGAGGATCACGCCACCTGCGACAAGGGCTAGGAGGGCCGGGCGATAGGGGCGACGGAACATCATGGAGCTTCTCCTGCACGGTAGGGGTGGCGGCGGGGATGCTGATCTCACCCGCCAAGGGACGGGATGAAATGCGAAGACCGCGTGAAAATCAAACCATTGAGTAAGAACTGACGGTTATTCATTCAGGTTTCGGAGGTATTCCCCTATTCGCTATATGGCGCGCAAGCCGTTATGATGCGCCTACTGTGTTTGCCGGGGTCACCAGAGTTTTGTGACCCGATGCCGCCTGATCTCGATCTAGCAACATCGCCTCACCCCTAGGGTTTCCTTGCACACCAGTAAGCCGGCCTGCGCATGTCGCGCGGGCTGAGTCTGTTCAATCCTATGGAGTGATTTACATGTCTGATCGTCAGATCGGTACCGTCAAGTGGTTCAACGATGCCAAGGGCTTTGGCTTCATCAGCCGTGACAACGGCCCGGATGTCTTCGTGCATTTCCGCGCGATCCAGGGCAACGGCTTCAAGAGCCTCGTCGAAGGCCAGAAGGTCTCCTTCAAGGTCGTGCAGGGCCAGAAGGGCCTGCAGGCCGACGAAGTGATCCCGCAGTAATTGGCGGTTTCAAATCGTTGAAGAAAAAGCCAGGCAGCAATGCCTGGCTTTTTTGTTTTATTCGCAAATGTCGTTGAAATGTGAAAATCGAAATGATTGATTAAAGCCATTCACTTGCATTAAAGAAATCCGTTATGCTGGATTCACTGTGGTTGCTCGGTCACGTGCGTGCCCGATGCGCGACTCGCAAGGGTCCACATCGCTTCACCCCGATCCCTGCATGCCCAGTAAGCCGTCGGCCAAAGGGGAGGCTGACTTGTCTCAGCATCGAGTTGATCGGAGTGAGTCATGTCGGATCGTGAAGTTGGCACTGTCAAATGGTTCAACGACGCCAAAGGCTTTGGCTTTATCAGTCGTGAAAGCGGCCCGGATGTCTTCGTGCATTTTCGGGCGATCAGCGGAACGGGTTTCCGCAGCCTGAAAGAGGGCCAGAAGGTGAGCTTCAAGGTGGTGCAGGGGCAGAAGGGCCTGCAGGCCGATGAAGTGGCGCCCGCCTGAGTTCATTGGGGAATACATGCACAGCATGAGGAAAAGGCCGGCACACGCCGGCCTTTTCCTTGCGCGGCTTTTTCCATGCGCGTGGATTCGCTAGCCTGCCAGTCTTTATTCCCGTCGCGTGCCGCGCATGTCCGCATCGCTTTCTGTGTCCACCACGCTTCCACCATGCGATGTGTTGCCCGTCACCACGGCCGACGGCGCGCATGCGGACGTGTTGCTGCAATGTCCCGCTGCGCAGCCGAGTCGATTGCTCTATTGGTTGCCAGCGCTGGGTGTGGCGGCCAAGCACTACCTGCCCTTGGCGCAGGCGCTGGCCGAGCACGGCCTTGCCGTGGCCATCCATGAATGGCGCGGCATCGGTTCCAGCGACAAGCGCGCAGGGCGGCGGGAAAACTGGGGCTACAAGGAGTTGCTGCAGGATGACATCCCGGCCGGCATTGCCGCAGCGCACGCCCGTTTGCCGCAGGCGCGCCTGTACCTTGGCGGCCACAGCCTGGGCGCGCAGATCGCAGCGCTTTACGCCAGCCTGCATCCGCACGACGTCGCTGGCCTGCTGGCGGTGGCGAGCGGTTCGCCATATTGGCGGCAGTTTCCGCAGGGGCGGCTGCTGTGGCCCGCCTATGCGCTGGCGCCGTGGCTGGCGCGGCTGGTCGGCCATCTGCCGGGGCGCAAATTGAGCTTCGGCGGCAATGAGGCGCGGCAACTGATCGACGACTGGGCGCGCTCCGGCCGCACGGGCCGCTACGCCGCCGTGGGCATGGATGTCGACTTCGAGCACTTGCTCAGCCGGCTGCGCGTTCCGGTATTGGGGCTGCGCATGCAGGACGACTGGCTCGCGCCGCCGGCATCGCTGTCATGGTTGCTGGGGAAAATGCCCGCCAGCCCTTCGGTGCAGCAAGTGATTACGGGCGCGGACCTCGGCAGCGACAAGGCGGACCATTTCGGCTGGATGAAGATGCCCGGACCGGTCGCGGCGCGCATCGCCGCATGGCTGGATGCGCAATCTACCTGATCGAGTACTTGAACGCGGCGGCCGGCGCCGGCATCTGTGGCAGACGTTTTTTCCTAGAGCGGATCCGATGAAACTCTTCACTCCCTACGCGCAACGCAGCGTCACGCTTCGCAACCGCATCGTGATCGCGCCGATGTGCCAGTACTCGGCCGTCGACGGCCTGCCCAACGATTGGCATCTGGTGCACCTGGGCAGCCGCGCGGTGGGCGGCGCGGGCCTGGTGATCGTCGAGGCCACGGCGGTTTCCGCCGAAGGGCGCATCTCCCCGGGCGACGTGGGCCTGTGGAGCGACGCGCACCAGCAGGCATGGCAACCCATCACCGGCTTCGTGAAGGCCCAGGGCGCCGTGGTCGGCGTCCAGCTGGCGCATGCGGGCCGCAAGGCCAGTGCGCAGCGGCCGTGGGAGGGCGGTGGCCCGCTCAGCGCCGAGCAGGGCGCGTGGCCGACGGTGGCGCCGTCGGCGGTGCCGTTCGACAAGCACTGGCATGTGCCGCAGGCGTTGGACAAGGCGGGCATCGCCCAGGTAATCGCCGACTTCCGCGCCGCCGCCGTGCGCGCGCTGGCGGCGGGCTTCGAGTTGATCGAACTGCACGGCGCCCATGGTTACCTGCTGCACCAGTTCCTGTCGCCGCTGAGCAACCAGCGCACCGACGAATACGGCGGCAGCTTCGAGAACCGCACGCGGCTGGTGCGCGAAGTGATCACCGCCGTGCGCGAAGTGTGGCCGGAGCACCTGCCACTGTGGCTGCGCATTTCCGCCACCGACTGGGCCGATGGCGGCTGGGATATCGAGCAGAGCGTGCGGCTGGCGGCCGAGGTGAAGTCGATGGGCGTGGACCTGATCGACGTATCCAGCGGCGGCCTGATTCCGCACGTGAAGATCCCGGTATCGCCCGGCTATCAGGTGCCCTTCGCGGCCCGGCTGCGCCACGACGTGGGCATTGCTACCGGCGCGGTGGGCCTCATCACCGAATCCACACACGCCGCGCGCATCATCGAGGAAGGTTCGGCCGACGTGGTGCTGATCGCACGCGAGAGCCTGCGCGATCCGTACTTCCCGCGCCGCGCCGCACAGGAACTGGGTGTCGCGATCACCGCGCCCGTGCAGTACCAGCGCGCCTGGTAAACGAGGAGAGATGATGGAACAGCAACCAACGTTGATCGATGGCCGCGTGCACGACCTGGGCGACGGCTTCCATGTGCGTCGCCTGCTGCCGGTGCTGCAGGCGCGGCACGTGGGGCCGTTCGTATTCTTCGACTACATGGGGCCGGTGACCTTTCTCGACGACAAGGGCATGGACGTGCGCCCGCATCCGCACATCGGCCTCGCCACGGTCACGTGGCTGTTCGAAGGCGTGATCCGCCATCGCGACAGCATCGGCAACATCGCGGACATCCGTCCGGGCGAAGTGAACTGGATGACGGCGGGGCGCGGCATCGTGCACTCCGAGCGCACGCCGCCGGAAGCACGCGGTGGCGGCCAGCGTGCGCACGGCATCCAGGTATGGGTGGCCTTGCCGCAGAAAGACGCCGAAGTGGAACCCGAATTCCACCATCACGGCGCCGACGAACTGCCCAGGATCAGCCAGCCCGGTGCGGAACTGGTGCTGATTGCGGGCACCGCTTACGGCAAGGAATCGCCGGTGAAAGTGTTCGCGCCGATGTTCTTCATCGAGGCCACGCTGGAGGCTGGCGCCGAATTGGCGTGGCCGGAGCAGCACATCGAACGCGGCGTCTGCGTGGTCGACGGCGCAGTGGAATGGGACGGCGTGACCGTGCAGCCCACGCAGGCCGCCGTGCAGACGGGAACGTTTTCGCCCGCGCTGCGCGCGCCCGTGAAAAGCCGCGTGATGCTGTTCGGCGGCGCGCCGCTGGATGGCGAGCGCCACCTGTGGTGGAACTTCGTGGCCAGCACGCGCGAGCGCATCGAGCAGGCGAAGGCGGACTGGTCGGCGCAACGCATGGGCAAGGTGGTCGGCGACGAGGAAGAGTTCATCCCACTGCCCGCCTGAAACAGCGCATGCTGCAGGCGCGCGTGCACTGGCGGACGGCCAGGCTTACCCTCTGGACGCATCGTCCACGGTGATCCTCATGTCCCAGTTCGCCAGCTTCCGCGACTTCTACCCGTTCTATCTGAACGAGCACAGCAACCGTCAATGTCGCCGCATGCATTTCATCGGCAGCACGCTGGTGCTGGCGGTGATCGTGCTGGCCATCGCCACCGGGCAGGCCTGGTGGCTGTTGCTGGCGCCGGTGGCGGGTTACGGCTGTGCGTGGATCGGCCACTTCGTGTTCGAGAAGAACCGGCCCGCCACGTTCACCCATCCGCTGTACAGCCTGATCGGCGACTGGGTGATGTACTGGCAGATCCTGCGGGGCAAGGTGAAGCTCTGATCGCTTCAGCCGCAGGCGGCGCCCTCAGCGGTACTGCTGGTGGCAGGACTGGCAGGTCTCGCCGATGGGCTTGATCGCCGCCGCCAGCGCCGCGCAGTCGCCCGGCGCCGCCTGCAGGGCTGCCAGGGTCTTCTCGCGCAGCTTGGCCGCCTCGTCCTTGAACGGTTGATCCACGCCCGGGAAGGACTCATCGATGTCCGCCTGGGTTTCCAGCAGGCGCGTCAGGTGATGCTGCGTCTGGGCCGCATCGCATTTCTGCGCCTTCACAGCCGCGCTGAGCACGCCGGCGTGGTGGGCCATCGTCGTCATCAGGGTATGCGAATACGGCTCGCGGTCGTGCAGCGCATTCATGGCGAACACGGTGCCGACGATGCCGATGACCAGGCCGAGCACGATCAGAAGGGCGGAGCGCATGCAGTGGAATCCCAGGCGGTGGCAGACAGGCCGCAAGCATAGCGTGAGCGTCTGCACGGCCGGCCGGTTCCCGATAAAATGCCGGACCTTCAAGGTGTTGTCATGGTTTCACAGATGCAGATCGAAAATGCCGCCACGGTGGAAGAACAGCGCGCGGACGCTGGCGTAGCGTTTCCGCGCGAGCGCTTCGCCGGTGTGGAGCGTCTCTATGGCGTGGGCAGCCTGGACCGGCTGATGCAGGCGCACGTGTGCGTCATCGGCATCGGCGGCGTCGGCTCGTGGGCGGCCGAGGCGCTGGCGCGCAGCGGCGTGGGGCATCTCACCCTGATCGACGCCGACGACATCTGCGTCTCCAACACCAATCGCCAGCTGCATGCACTGGATGGCGAGTACGGCAAGTCCAAGGTCAAGGTGATCGAGGCTCGCCTGCGTGCAATCAATCCGGCCATCAAGGTGGATGCGATCGAGCGCTTCCTCACCACCTCCACGCTGGACGAGTTGCTCGACCGTGGCTACGACGTGGTGCTCGATGCCTGCGATGCCTTCCGCGTCAAGCTGGAATCCATCGCCTGGTGCCGCCGCCGCAAGCTGCCGATGGTGACGGTGGGCTCCGCCGGCGGCCGCACCGATCCCACGCAGATCCGCGTGCGCGATCTGTCGCGCACCGAGCACGATGCGATGTTCAGCCTGATCCGCAAGAAGCTCCGGCAGGACTTCAACTTCCCGCGCAATCCCGACCGCTACTTCGGCGTGTCCGCGGTGTATTCACTGCAGAACGTGCAGTACCCGCAGCCCGACGGCACCGTGTGCGGCACGCGCCCGCCGGTCGCGAATGGCACGGAAGCGCTGAACCTGGCCTGCGGCGGCGGTCTGGGCGCGGCCACGCATGTCACCGGTGCGTTTGCCTTTGCGGCGGTGGGAAGGGTGATGGAGAGGCTGCTGGAAGGCGGAAAGACAGGAGTGAGAAACGAGAAGTGAGTAGTGAGAGAAAAGCCCGCACACACGCCGCGCTCTTCTCTTCAAGGTCAGGAGTGAGAAACGAGAAGTGAGAAACGAGAGAAAGCCTGCACGTATGCCGCGCTTTTCTCTCACTACTCACTCCTCTTCACTCACTTCTAGCCCTTACCACCCCATGTAATGCCCACCATTGATGGAGAGGTTCGCGCCGGTGATCCAGCCCGCTTCCTCTCCCGTCAGGAACGCCACCGCGTGGGCGATTTCCTCGGGCTTGCCCAGGCGTCCCACCGGAATCTGCGCAACGATCTTCTCGCGCACGTCCTCGGGCACGGCCATCACCATGTCGGTGCCCACGTAGCCGGGCGACACGGTGTTCACGGTGATGCCGAACTTGGCGTTTTCCTGCGCCAGCGAGATGGTGAAGCCATGCATGCCGGCCTTGGCGGCGGCGTAGTTGGCCTGGCCGTACTGGCCCTTCTGGCCGTTGATCGAGCTGATCTGCACGATGCGGCCCCACTTGCGGTGGCGCATGCTCTCGATCACCGGGCGGGTGACGTTGAAGCACGCGTTGAGGTTGGTGTTCACCACTTCCATCCACTGCGGATAGGTCATCTTGTGGAAGGTGGTGTCACGCGTGATGCCGGCATTGTTGACCAGGATCTCCACCGGGCCCAGCGCGCCTTCGATGATGCGCACCATGGCCTCGCAGGAGTCGGGATCCTTCACGTCGCCCGGCACCAGCAGCACTTCGATGCCTTCCTTTGCCATCAACTCCTTCACCGCCTCGGCCTTGGCCTGATCCCGGTAATTGGTGGCGACCCGATGTCCCTGGCGTGCGAGGTAGCGAATGATCGCGGTGCCGATACCGCCCGTGCCGCCAGTGACCAATGCCGTGCGTTGCGTCATGCCTGTTCTCCAAAGATGCCTATGCCCATGCGCCCCGGATCGTGCGGCCGGAACGCCGCCATGTCTACCATGCGCAACATGGCAAAACGTCTACGGAGAGTACGCCCTCTCGCGGTGTTGTTGGTGGCTGGCCGATGAAGCGGTGGAGGGCGCTTCAGGCGGCCGCGCGTTCGCTGCAGTGCGGCAGACGCTCGGGCGAGAAATGGGCCAGGGCGTGTTCGAGCAGCGCGGCCGGATCGTTCGTGTCCTGCCGCGCCGGCAGGTCGAGGAAATCCAGGGCGCGGCGCAGCGCCGGGGCCGGATGCGTGGGGTCCACCGGGTGCGCCCGCTCGGACTTGGAGAGTTTGCGGCCCTCGCCATCCAGCGCCAGCGGCAGGTGCAGGTAGGCCGGCGTGGGTAGGTCCAGGCAGCGCTGCAGGAAGATCTGCCGCGGCGTGGAATCGAGCAGGTCGTTGCCGCGCACCACCTGGGTGATGCCCTGGAAGGCGTCGTCCACCACGCAGGCCAGCTGGTAGGCGTAATAGCCCTCCACGCGCCGTATCACGAAATCCCCGGCGGCCAGGCGCAGGTTCTGGGTCTGCGGGCCTTGCAGGGAGTCCACGAAGGCGATGTCGACGTCCGGCACGCGCAAGCGCCAGGCCGGGGCGCGCGCCTCGACCGGCGCGGCCAGGCATTGGCCGTCCAGATGCAGCCCGCCGGCGAGGTCGTTGCGGCTGCACCAGCAGGGAAAGACCAGGCCCGCCGCCTTGAGCTGTTCGAAGGCGGCATCGTAGGCGTCCCGGCGCCGGGACTGGAACAGGGGCGGCGCGTCGGCCACCAGGCCGAAGGCGGGCAGGGCGCCGAGAATGCTTTCGGCGGAGCCCGGCATTTCGCGGGGCGGGTCGATGTCCTCCACGCGCAGCAGCCATTGGCCGCCTGCGTGGCGGGCGCACAGCCAGCTTCCCACGGCGGCCACGAGGGAACCGAAATGCAGATGGCCGGTCGGAGAGGGGGCGAATCGTCCGCGGTAGTTCATCGGACCATTTTACGGGCGCGGTGCGGCCGGCTGACGCCACCATGAAACACGCATGGCCGACACCTGCTTCTGGCCCTTGAAACCGCAAGATATCGCCACGATCCTTTCACGACGGCGAAAGCCGTGTCCCCTTTCATGACTGCCCGAGAGACAGCCATGCGTCGCATCGCATTGTTCCTGCTTACCAATATCGCCGTCCTTTTCCTGCTCAGCATCGTGTGCCATCTGTTCGGCATCGATCAGTGGGCCGCCGCCCGTGGTTACGGCGGCATGGGCAACCTGCTCGCCTACGCCGCCGTGATCGGCATGGGCGGCGCCTTCATCTCGCTGGCCATGTCCAAGTGGACGGCGAAAATGTCCACCGGCGCCCGCGTGATCGAACAGCCGCAGAACGAGGCCGAGCGCTGGCTGTTGGACACCGTGCGCCGCCACGCGCAGAACGCCGGCATCGGCATGCCCGAGGTGGCCATCTACGACGCGCCGGAAATGAACGCGTTCGCCACCGGCATGACCAGGAACAGCTCGCTGGTGGCCGTGAGCACCGGCCTGCTGCAGCAGATGGACCGCGAACAGGTGTCGGCCGTGCTCGGTCACGAGATCGGCCACGTCGCCAATGGCGACATGGTCACGCTGACCCTGATCCAGGGCGTGCTCAACACGCTGGTGATCGTGGCGGCCCGCGTGGTCGGCCGGCTGGTGGACAGCTGGCTGTCCGGTGGCCGCGACCGTGATGGCGGCGGTGGCATCGGCTACTTCGTGTCGGTGATGGTGCTGCAGATCGTGTTCGGCCTGTTTGCCTCGATCATCGTGGCGGCCTTCTCGCGCTGGCGCGAATTCCGCGCCGACGCCGCCGGCGCCAAGCTGGCCGGCCGTGGCGCCATGATCTCGGCCCTGCAGCGCCTGCAGGTGCAGCACGGCGAGAGCACCCTGCCGCAGACCATCGCCGCCTTCGGCATTTCCGGCCACCTGGCGAACGGCCTGAAGGGCCTGTTCATGAGCCACCCGCCGCTGGAAGAGCGCATCGCCGCGCTGCAGAACGCCTCGGCCAACGGCTGATCGTCTTCACCCGCTCTCCGACGGAGGGCGGGCATCATAGGGGGCCGATCCGTCGGCCCCCTTGCTTATCCTTTCCTTCGTCCGATCTTGCACGAGTCTTCCCGTATGACGAATACCGCGCCCGAAACCCGCAAATTCGAAGCCGAAGTCGCCCAGGTGCTGCACCTGGTCACCCACTCGCTCTACTCGCACAAGGAGATCTTCCTGCGCGAGCTGATCTCCAACGCCTCCGACGCCTGCGACAAGCTGCGCTTCGAGTCTCTCGCCCATCCCGACCTGCTCGGCGGCGAAGGCGAGCTGCAGATCGACGTGAGCTGGGACCCGCAGGCGCGCACCGTCACCGTGCATGACAACGGCATCGGCATGAGCCGCGACGAAGTGGTCGCCAACATCGGCACCATCGCCAGCTCCGGCACGCGCCGTTTCCTCGAGGCGATGAGCGCGGAGCAGAAGACCGACGCGCGCCTGATCGGCCAGTTCGGCGTGGGCTTCTACTCCGCCTTCGTCGTCGCCGACCGCGTCACCGTGCTCAGCCGCCGCGCCGACCTTCCGGCGAGCGAAGGCGTGAAATGGGAAAGCGACGGCAAGGGCGAATACAGCCTCTCCCCGGTCGACCTGCCCAAGCGCGGCACCTCGGTCATCCTGCACCTGAAGGCCGACGAGGACGAGTTCCTCAAGGGCTGGGAGCTGCGTTCGCTGATCCGCAAGTATTCGGACCACGTGGCCTTCCCGATCCGCATGCCCAAGGAAGTCGACGGCAAGCCCGGCGACGAATGGGAAACCGTCAACGACGCCTCGGCCCTGTGGGCCAAGCCGCGCAACGAGATTTCCGACGAGGACTACCAGAGCTTCTACAAATCGCTCGGCCACGATTTCAACGACGCACTGGCGTGGACGCACAACCGCGTCGAGGGCAGCCAGAGCTTCACCACGCTCCTGTACATCCCCGAGCAGCCGCCGTTCGACCTGATGATGGGCGGGCGCGACGAGCGCAAGGGCTTGAAGCTCTACATCAAGCGCGTCTTCATCATGGACGCGGCCGAGGAACTGCTGCCCAACTACCTGCGCTTCGTGCGTGGCGTGGTGGACGCGGATGACCTGCCGCTCAACGTGAGCCGCGAAATCCTGCAGCACAATCGCCAGCTGGAACGCATCCGCGCGGCCTGCGTGAAGCGCGTGCTCGACCTGCTGGAAAAACTCGCGCGCGACGAACCCGAGAAGTACGCCACCTTCTACAAGGCCTTCGGCAACACGCTGAAGGAAGGCATCGCCGAAGATCCCGCCAACCGCGAGCGCATCGCCAAGCTGCTGCGCTTCGCCTCCACCAAGGGCGAGGGCGCGGCGCAGACCGTATCGCTGGACGACTACATCGCACGCATGCCCATCGGCCAGGAGGCCATCTGGTACATCACCGCCGACAGCTATGCGGCGGCGGCGGGCAGCCCCCAGCTGGAGGCGTTCCGCGCCAAGAGTGTCGAAGTGCTGCTGATGTTCGACCGCATCGACGAATGGATGCTCAACAGCCTCCACGAGTACGCCGGCAAGAAGCTGCGCAACGTCGCCAAGGGCGAACTGCCGCTGGACGAAGCCGACAAGAAGCACCAGGAAGAAGTCAGCAAGGCGGCCGAGCCGCTGGTGCACAAGCTCAAGGAACTGCTGGGCGACCGCGTCGGCGACGTGCGCGTGTCCGCACGCCTCACCGACTCGCCCTCGTGCCTTGCCCTGTCGGACTACGAAATGGCACCGCATCTCGCGCGCCTGCTGCGCGAGGCAGGCCATGAAGTACCCACCGCCAAGCCGACGCTGGAAGTGAATCCCCAGCATCCGCTGCTCAAGCGCGTGGAAAACGAAAGCGACCCGGCCAGGTCCACCGACCTCGCCAACCTTCTGCTCGACCAGGCGGAGATCGCGGCGGGTGCGCAGTTGCCGGATCCGGCAGCGTTCGTGCAGCGTTTGAACCGTTTGATTTCGGGGTAAGGCCGAGTAACCCGAGCCCTCCCACGCTCGTCATTCCGGCGCTGGCCGGAATCCAGTAGCGTGAGGGCTGGGTTCTAGCGACTGCCCGGAGTGTTTTTCAATCGCGCAATTCAATGCGTGGCGAAAACCGGCTCGTGACGCCACTGGATTCCGGCCTGCGCCGGAATGACGAGCTTGTGGCGGCCTGCACCGAACGAAGCTACTCCGAAACGGCCGCTATACTGCGGCCGTTTCGTTGTCCGGAAACTCCATGAGCGCACTGCTGCTGCTTTTCATCTGCCTGCTGCTTGGCGTATGCGTGGCGCGCTTTGCCAGGCCGCCGGCCGGTATCGTGCATGGCATCAACTGGTGGGTGATCAACATCGCGCTGCCGGCGCTGGTGTTGGCGCTGGTGCCCAAGGTGAAGGTGAATGCGCAGCTGTGGTTTCCGGTGGCTGCAATGTGGGTGGTGTTCTTTGGCGCATGGCTGTTGTTCGCCGTGCTGGGCCGGTTGCTGGGCTGGTCGCGCGGGCGCATCGGTGCGTTGACGGTGGTGTGCGGCCTGGGCAATACGTCGTTCATGGGTTATCCCATGATGCAGGCGCTGCACGGCAAGGAAGGGCTGGCGCTGGCCGTGGTCGCGGACCAGCTGGGATGTTTTCCCTTGCTTGCCTCCGCGGGCGTGGTGGTGGCGTCGCTGTACGCCGGGCGGGCGCCGCAACCGGCGGTCATCGTGCGACGCGTGCTGACGTTTCCCGCTTTTATTTCGCTGGTGGTGGGCGTGGTGGCGGGTGCGCTGGGTGGCTGGCCGCCGGTGCTCGATGGCGTGTTCGCGCCCATCGGCGCCACGCTCACGCCGTTGGCGCTGTTCTCGGTGGGCCTGCAGTTCAAGTTTCATCTCGGTGAGCGGCAACTGCCGCCCTTGTTGCTTGGATTGGGCTGGAAGCTCTTGCTCGCGCCGCTGGTGGCGTGGCTGATCGGTATCGCCGCTGGCGTCCATGGAATGACGCTGACCGTCGGCGTGTTGCAGGCCGCGATGGCGCCGATGATCTCGGCGGCGATCCTGGCCGATGAATACGAACTGGAGCCGACCCTGGCCAATACCGTGCTGGGCGCCGGCATCGTGCTGTCGCTGGTCACCATTCCGCTGGGCAACCTGTTGCTTGGCGCATGAGGGAACGATGATGGATCTTGCAGCGCACTTGCTGGACCTGGAAACCCGTCTGCACCGCCAGGACGTGCGCGCGGACGCAGCCGCGCTGCGGGAGCTGATCGCCGAGGACTTCTTCGAATTCGGCGTGTCGGGCACGGTGTGGACGCGCGAGGCCGTGATCGAGGCGCTGCGCGGCGAATCGTTCTCGCCGCGCGAAGTCACCGATTTTCGCCTGACCTTGCTGGCCGACGACGTGGCGCTGGTGACGTATCGCGGCCACCGTTTCGCGACGCCGGAGCGTCCCGCATCGGATTCGCTGCGCAGTTCCATCTGGCGGCTGCGCGATGGGCGGTGGCAGATGCGCTTTCACCAGGGCACGCTGCTGTCGTAGCGGTGTCGGCTTGAGCGAAAATAGGCGTATGGCTTCTCCCGACACTTCTTTACCGCCTGCCGTTCGCGCCGATGTGTGGCTATGGGCCGCGCGTTTCTTCAAGACCCGCAGCCTGGCCAAGCAGGCCATCGACGGCGGCAAGATCGACCTCAACGACGGCGCGTGCAAACCGGCCAAGGCGGTGCACGTGGGCGATGTGTTCCGCATCGGCCGGGGTGAGGAACGCCTCGAAGTGGAAGTGCTGGCGCTATCGGAAAAGCGTGGCCCAGCCAGCGTGGCGCAGGCGCTTTATCGCGAAAGCGAGGCGAGTGTTGCCGCACGCGAAGCGGCGAAGGCCCAGCGCAAGCTTGTGGGCGCCATGGCTCCGCCAGGTCGTCCGGACAAGCAGGCACGTCGAGAATTGCGACGCCTTAAGGATTCCATGTGAGTCGCCCATCTCAGAACGCATGGCGGATCTGAGTAAGCATGTCTTCCACGGAAAGCCGCGCGGGCGCGCGGTTTTTCCAAGGTCAGGCAGTGGGGAGGACACAATGGCGAGCATGGGATTCCTGAAGCGGTTGCTTGGGGGTACGACGCCGGAGCGGGCGGATCAGACGTGGCGCAAGACCACGCAAGGTGCACGGATACTGGTGGTGGACGATTCGGCGACCATCCGGGCCGTGCTGGGCCGCATGCTGGAAGTGGATGGCTACGAAGTAGTGCGCGCCGCCGATGGTGAAAGCGCCCTGGAGATGGCCCGTGCCGAGCCGCCGGCGATGATCTTCCTGGACATCGTGCTGCCGGGCATGAATGGCTTTGCCGTATTGCGCGCCCTGCGCCACGATCCGCTCACGCAGCACGTGCCCATCGTGATGATCAGCGGCAACCAGCAGGCCACCGAACAGTTCTACGTGCAGCGTTTCGGCGCCGACGATTTCATCAGCAAGCCGTTTGGTCAGGCCGAAGTGGCGCGCAGCATCGATCGCCTGGTGGGCTTCGGCCGGCTGTCCGCGCGCGAGGCGGCCAAGGTGGTGTCGTTGCCGGTATCGGTGCCGGTGGAGACCATTCCCGCCATGCTGGCGAACGCCTCGGAAGAACCGCCGGCGGTCAGCGTTCCCGAACTGGCCGCCTGAGGCGGCCTCCACCCAAGACGAAGGGCGGTGCTCTCGCGAGACACCGCCCTCGGTCCTGCCCAAACGGCTTGGCTGGCACCTGGCTGGCTTGACGATGACTCTAGGGCAGGCGCCTGGACAGGGGAATTCGATAGTTCCGATGCCGGCTATAGTCCCTGGCTATCTCGCAATGTAGGCCGGCGGCTGAATGCGGATTTGCGGCTTTCACGTGCGCGCGACCCGGCCTGCCACAGGATGCCGGCTCCTTCACTGGTCGGAGACGGTGCCGTGGCAGAGCGCATTCAGGACGGCGATATGGTCTTCGTGGCCGACGGTGAAGACGGCGTCGGCTCGGTCCGTCGGATTCTTGCCGACGGCCAGACGCTGGTGGTGTACATCGAGAACGGCGGCGATTTCGAGATACCGATGGGCGCGGTACGCGCGGTGCACTCCGGCAAGGTCGTGCTCAACCTCGATCACCTGCCCACGCCGGTGCTGGAAGCCATCGGCAACGCCCGGAAATCCGAATACCCGCATTGACGCTGCCAGCGGCCGAATGGCCGGGAAAGGCCGCGCCTGAGGCGAGGCCTTTCACCGTGCTCAGGCCAGCGACTTGAGGCGATAAAGCGCTTCCAGCGCCTCGCGCGGCGTCATCGCATCGGGATCGATGCCTTCCAGTGCACGCTCCACCACCGATGGCGCGGCGGCGAACAGGCCCATCTGCGGCGACTCCTGCGCCGTCGCGTGAGTGCCTGCCGCGGAGGCGTGCTGGTACATGCCGCGCTCCAGCTCGGCCAGCGTGCGCCGCGCATCGGCGATCACCGACTTGGGCAACCCCGCCAGCGCGGCCACCTGCAGGCCGAAGCTGCGGTTGGCCGGGCCTTCCTTCACCGCGTGCATGAACACCAGCTGCTCGCCGTACTCGACGGCGTCCAGGTGCACGTTGGCGATGGACGGGTACTCGTTCGCCAGCTCGGTGAGTTCGAAGTAGTGCGTGGCGAACAAGGTGTACGAGCGGCTGCTCGCGGCCAGGTGCACGGCGGCGGCGCGGGCGAGCGCCAGGCCGTCGTAGGTGCTGGTGCCGCGGCCCACTTCGTCCATCAGCACCAGGCTGTGCTCGGTGGCGTTGTGCAGGATGTTGGCGGTCTCGCTCATCTCCACCATGAAGGTGGACTGGCCGCGCGAGAGGTCATCGCCCGCGCCGATGCGCGTGAACACGCGGTCGATCGGGCCGATCACCGCGCGCGATGCCGGCACGTAGCTGCCGATGTGGGCGAGCAGCACGATCAGCGCGTTCTGCCGCATGTAGGTGGATTTGCCGCCCATGTTCGGACCGGTGATGACCAGCATGCGGCGGCTGTCGTCCAGCATCAGGTCGTTGGGCTCGAACGGCTCGTCGCGCACTTTTTCCACCACCGGATGGCGGCCGCGCTCGATGGCGATGCCGGGTTCGTCGGTGAGCTCGGGCGCGCTCCAGTCCAGCGCTACCGCGCGTTCGGTGAGCGTGGCCACCACGTCCAGCTCGGCCATCGCGGCGGCGGCGTTCTTGAGCGGTTCGAGTTGCTCGATGAGCGTGTCCAGCAGGGCTTCGTACAGGGCGCGCTCGCGCATCAGCGAGCGCTCCTTGGCCGAGAGCACCTTGTCCTCGAAGGTCTTCAGTTCTTCGGTGATGTAGCGCTCGGCGTTCTTGGTGGTCTGGCGGCGCGTGTAATGCGTGGGCGCCTTGTCCGCCTGGCCCTTGCTGATCTCGATGTAGTAGCCGTGCACGCGGTTGTAGCCGACCTTGAGCGTGGCGATGCCGCTGGCGGCCTTTTCGCGCTCTTCCAGCTCGACCAGGTATTGGTCGGCATGGGTGGAGAGGCGGCGCAGTTCATCGAGCTCGGCGTCGTAGCCGTCGGCGATGACGCCGCCGTCGCGCTGCAGTACCGGCGGCTGCGCCACCACGGCGCGGGCGAGCAGGGCGGCGGTGTCGGCGTGGTCGCCGATGCGTTCGACCAGGGCGTGCAGCAGCGGGCTGTCCAGCGAGGCGATCAGCGCGCGCAGCGACGGAGCGGCGGCAAGGCCATCGCGCAGCGTGGACAGGTCGCGCGGACGCGCCGAACGCAAGGCGACGCGCGCGAGGATGCGTTCCAGGTCGCCGATGCCGCGCAGCTGTTCGCGCAGCGGTTCGTGCTGGCGGCTGTCGATCAGGATGCCGATGGCCTGGTGGCGCGCGCGCAGCAGGTCGCGCGAACGCAGCGGGCGGTTGAGCCAGCGGCGCATGAGTCGCGCGCCCATCGGCGTGACGGTCTCGTCCAGCACGCCGAGCAGGGTGTGTTCGGTGCGTCCGCTGGGGTGCGTGTCCAGTTCCAGGTTGCGGCGCGTGGCGGCGTCCAAGGCGATGGTGTCGCCGGCGCTTTCCACTGCCATGCCGGAAAGGTGCGGCAGCGCGCTCTTCTGCGTCTCTTCCACATAGCCCAGCAGGCAGCCCGCCGCGGCGATGGCGAGCGGCAGGCGGTCGACGCCGAAACCGCCCAGGTCGCGCGTGCCGAAGAAACGGTTGAGCTCGCGCCGGGCGGCGTCGCCGTCGAAGTGCCAGGGCGGCCGGCGGCGCAGGCCGGGCAGGGTGCTGACGAACTTGGGCCAGGCCACGTCTTCGCCCACCAGTGTTTCGGCCGGTTGCAGGCGGGCCAGCTCGGAGGCCAGCGCCTCGGCGCTGGGCACCTCGCTGAGCAGGAAGCGGCCGCTGGCCAGATCTACCCAGGCGAGGCCGTAGGCGCCGTGGGCGCCGGCGGAGATCGACATCAGCAGGTTGTCGCGGCGCTCTTCCAGCAGCGCGGCGTCCGTCACCGTGCCGGGCGTGACGATGCGCACCACCTTGCGTTCCACCGGTCCCTTCGACGTGGCCGGGTCGCCGATCTGCTCGCAGATGGCCACCGACTCGCCCAGGCGCACCAGCCGCGCCAGGTAGTTTTCCACCGCGTGATAGGGCACGCCCGCCATCGGAATCGGCTGGCCTGCCGACTGGCCGCGCTGGGTCAGCGTGATGTCGAGCAGGCGCGCGGCCTTGCGCGCGTCGTCATAGAACAGCTCGTAGAAGTCGCCCATCCGGAAGAACAGCAGCACATCCGGGTGCTCGGCCTTGGCGCCGAGGTACTGGCGCATGAGGGGGGTGTGTTCGGTGCTGTGGTCGGCCATTCCCGTGCGGTGTCCTGATGCATGGCGGCAGCGCCGCGTGCGCTGGCCAAAGGCGCTCACTTTAACGGCTTGGTCCGGTCTTGTTGAGCGCGAGGGCCGGGGCCGCTATGGCAGGCGGGCTTGCGGAGCCAGCCGGCCTGCTTGTGAGCCTGCAAATCCGCTGTGTAGGATCGCGGGCCATGCCTATCTCCCAAACGGTTTTCCGCACGGCGGCGGCGCTGGCTCTTGCGCTGGCCGCACCCATCGTCCTTTCTGCCGGGAGCGAGGCAGCCAAGACACCGGAGAGCGCGACGCTCTACGCCGGCGCGACGGTGATCGACGGCACAGGCGCGGAGCCGCGCGCCGATCAGGACATCCTGGTGCGCGGCGAACGCATCGTGGCCGTGGGGCCGCATGGCGCGCTGAGCGGCGCGCAAGGCGTGCGCACGGTGGACCTGCATGGCAGCTACGTGATCCCGGGCCTCATCGACAGCCACGTGCACCTGGCCACGCCGCCGAATGCCAAACGTGCGCAGGCGATCCTGCGGCGCAACCTCTATGCCGGCGTCACGGCCGTGCGCGACATGGCGGACGACCTGCGTTCGGTCGGCGAACTCGCGCGTGAGGCGCGTGCGGGCGAGATTCCCTCGCCGGACATCTACTACGCCGCCCTGATGGCCGGCCCCGAGTTCTTCCTCGATCCACGCGTATCGGCGGCCAGTTATGGCGTGACCCCGGGCAAGAGTCCGTGGATGCAGTCCATCGACGAGAACACCGATCTGCACGAGGCGGTGACGCTGGCGCGCGGCACCTCCGCCACGGCGCTCAAGGTGTACGCGGACCTGCCGCCCGACCTGGTCGCGAAGATCACCGCCGAAGCGCACCGGCAGAACATCCTGGTGTGGGCGCATAGCGCGGTGTTCCCGACGCGCCCGGCCGATGTCATCAATGCCGGCGTCGATGTGGTCAGCCACGCCTGCTATCTGGCGTACCAGCTCGAACCGGTGATGCTGAAATCCTACGAGGACCACACGCCGTTCCACGACCCCTTGCTGGCGCCCACGGGGGATGATCCCGTCATCGCCGGCCTTTACCGGGACATGCTCAAGCACGGCACCATTCTCGATGCCACCGGCAGCCTGTTCGTGCGCTATGACGCCGAACGCAAGGTGCATCCGGAGCGCAAGCCGCTGCGCTGCACCGGGCCGACCACCATCCGGCTGGTGCGCCAGGCGTGGCAGGCGGGCGTGCCGATCTCCGCCGGCACCGACAACGACGGCGGCGTCGACCGTGCATGGCCCACGCTGTACGACGAAATCTTCTTCCTCGCGCACGACGTGGGCATGCCGGCGTTGCAGGCGATCCGCTCGGCCACGCTGATCGGCGCCCAGGCGGCCGGTCAGGCGAAGGACATGGGCTCGATCGAGGCGGGCAAGCTGGCCAATTTCGCCGTGCTCGGGGCCGACCCGGTGAAGGACATTGGCAACCTTCGCAGCATCCGCATGACGGTGAAGCGCGGGCATGCGTACCCGCGTGCCGACTACCGGCCGGTAACCAAACAGGAGATGGGCGATGACGACGATTGACCGGCGCGGTTTCCTCACCAGCATGGCCTGGGCGGCCGCTGCGTCCGCGCTGCCCTGGCAGTCGTCGGCGGCGTCGCCGGCAAGCGCCGATGCGGCCGACGCGGGCATCATCGTCAACGCGCTGGGCGGCCTGGACGATCCCAATCGCGACACGGGCGCGCTGGTGCCCACGATCACGCCGCGCGTGCTGGCCGAGGCCCATGCGTCCGGCCTGACGGCGGTGAACATCACGCTGGGCTACGTATCCGGCCCGGACGACCCGTTCGAGGCCAGCGTGCGCGATATCGCCGCCACCGACGTGCTGGTGCGCGAACACGCGGGCGACCTGCTGAAGGTGCTCACCGCTGCGGATATCCGCCGCGCCAGGGCGGAGAAGAAGATCGGCCTTATCTACGGCTTCCAGAACGGCGCCATGATGGGCAACGACGCCAAACGCGTGGACATCTTCGCCGGCCTGGGCGTGCGCGTGTTCCAGCTCACCTACAACCCCGCCAATCAACTGGGCGACGGGTCGATGGCGCCGGAGAACCGCGGGCTGACGCCGTTCGGCCGCGTGGTGGTCGCGCGGCTCAACGAGTGCCGCGTGATGGTCGACCTGTCGCACAGCGGCGAGCGCACCTGCCTGGAGGCCGCGCGCGTTTCCAAGGCGCCCATCTCGATCAACCACACCGGCTGCCGCGCGGTGACAGACCTGCCGCGCAACAAGACCGACGCCGAACTCCGGCTGGTGGCGGAGAAGGGCGGCTTCGTCGGCATCTACTTCATGCCGTTCCTCAACGCTTCGGGTCACGTTCACGCGGCCGACGTGGTGGCCCACATCGATCACGCGATCAACGTGTGCGGCGAGGACCACGTGGGCATCGGCACCGATGGCCCGGTGACGCAGATCGACGATCTCCAGGCCTACCAGGCCCAACTGGCGAAGGAGATCGAACAGCGCCGCAAGGCCGGCATCAGCGCCGCCGGCGAGCGGCCCGACACCTATCCGTTCGCGGTGGACCTGCGTGGTCCGCAGCAGTTCCACCGGCTGGCGCAGCTGCTTGCGCAGAAGGGCTATTCCAGCGGGCGCATCGACAAGATCCTGGGGCTGAACTTCCTGCGTTACGCCGAGGCGGTGTGGGGCGGTTGATCCGGCGAACAGGCGCCGACCCTTGGCGGGGCGGCGCTGGCGCGGTAGAAGGAGCGACTTCCTCCCATTCCCCAGGGATATCCCCATGACGTTGTCCGTGCCCACCGACGCGGAACTCAAGGCGCTGGCCGAGCAAGTGGCCGCGGCGACCCAGCAGCGGCGCCTGATGATGGTGACGGCCGAGTCGTGCACCGGCGGCTGGATCGCCAAGGCACTGACCGATCTGCCGGGCAGTTCCGCCTGGTTCGATGCCGGCGTGGTGACCTACAGCTACGAAGCGAAGGAGGCGCTGCTGGGCGTCAATCCGCGCACGCTGGAGCGCACCGGCGCCGTCAGCGAGGAAACGGCGCTGGAAATGGTCTCGGGCGCGCTGTCGCGATTTGGCGCGGGCGTGGCGGTGGCCGTCACCGGCATCGCCGGTCCCAGTGGGGGCACGCCCGACAAGCCCGTCGGCACCGTCTGGATCGGCTGGAAGCGGCGCGGCGGCTACGCCTTCGCCCAGCTGTTCCACTTCGACGGCGACCGCGAAGCCGTGCGGCGCCAGACCGTGGCGGCCGCGCTCAACGGCGTCATCAGGCTGCTGGCGGACTGAGCCGCGGCTCGCCGCTGGGCGGCTTGACCGGTATGGGATACTGACCGGCCACAGATCGCAGCCCGTGAGACCAGTCGCGGGCATCATGCCTCCACATTCACTGCCAACCCCAGGATTCAAGACGATGGATGACAACAAGCGCAAGGCGCTCACCTCCGCCCTCGGCCAGATCGAAAAGCAGTTCGGCAAGGGTGCCGTCATGCGCCTCGGCGACCGTACCGATGAAGCCATCGACACCGTGTCCACCGGCTCGCTGGGCCTGGACATCGCCCTGGGCGTCGGCGGCCTGCCGCGCGGCCGCATCGTGGAAATCTACGGCCCGGAATCCTCGGGCAAGACCACGCTGACCCTGCAGGTCATCGCCAACTGCCAGAAGAACGGCGGCACGGCGGCCTTCGTCGACGCCGAGCACGCGCTCGACCCGTCCTACGCCGCCAAGCTCGGCGTGAACGTGGACGACCTGCTGGTTTCCCAGCCCGATACCGGCGAACAGGCGCTGGAAATCGCCGACATGCTGGTGCGTTCCGGCGCCGTGGACGTGGTGGTGGTCGACTCGGTCGCCGCGCTCACGCCCAAGGCGGAAATCGAAGGCGAGATGGGCGACTCCCATGTGGGCCTGCACGCCCGCCTGATGAGCCAGGCGCTGCGCAAGCTCACCGCCAACATCAAGAAGTCCAACTGCCTGGTGATCTTCATCAACCAGATCCGCATGAAGATCGGCGTGATGTTCGGCAGCCCCGAAACCACCACCGGCGGCAACGCGCTGAAGTTCTACGCCTCGGTGCGCCTGGACATCCGCCGCATCGGTGCGGTGAAGAAGGGCGAGGAAGTCATCGGTTCGGAAACCCGCGTCAAGGTGGTCAAGAACAAGGTGGCGCCGCCGTTCCGCCAGGCTGAGTTCGAGATCCTCTACGGCGAGGGTTCCTCGCGCGAGGGCGAGATCATCGAGCTGGGCGTGGCGCAGAACCTGATCGACAAGTCCGGCGCCTGGTACAGCTACAAGGGCGACCGCATCGGCCAGGGCAAGGAAAACGTCCGCCAGTTCCTGCGCGACAACCCGGCCATCGCCAACGAGATTGACGCCGAGCTGCGCGCCCGCCTGCTGGTGAACGGCAGCGGTTCCTCGCCGCTGCCGGCGGTGGAAACGGAAGAGGCCTGATCGACGGCGCTGGCATGGGCAGACAGACCTATCGTCGCCCTTGCCAGCGGTAGATCGGATGTCTTGCCTCGGCGCAGGGCAGACCCATGGCCAGTGATCGCGACGACAAGAAAGACAAACCCAGCGCCTATAGCAAGGCGCTGGGCATGCTTGCGAGGCGCGAGCATTCCCGCCGCGAGCTGAAGCTCAAGCTGCGCCAGAAAGGCTATGAAGGCGACGAGGCCGGCGAGGCGCTGGACCGCCTGGGCGAGCAGCGCTACCAGGACGACGACCGCTTTGCCGAGGTGCTGGTGCGCAGCCGGGTCTCGCAGGGCTACGGCCCCATGCGCGTGCGGGCCGAGCTGAAGAACCACGGGCTCTCCGACGCCCGCATCCGGGCGGTGCTGGACCAGGCCGAGGTGGACTGGGAGGCCAGTGCGCTGGCCCAGCTTCGCCGGCGTTTTGGCGGCGGATCGGCGCCGGATCGCGACGAAAAGGCCCGCCGGGCGCAATTTCTCTTGCGTCGGGGCTTTCCCGCCGCCACAGTACGGAGTGTTACCCACGCCGACGTGGACGACGCAGCCGACGACGATGCCTGACCTCCCCGCTGTCGGGGCGGGTGGGCGTCGTTTCGGCGGTGTTTTCCAGGCGTGACCCTTTCCGCCAGGTCTTCCCCAGCCGCATGAAAACCGCCGAAATCCGCTCGACCTTCCTCGACTATTTCCGCTCGAAAGGGCACACCATCGTGCCGTCCAGCTCGCTGGTGCCGGCCAGCGACCCGACGCTGCTGTTCACCAACTCGGGCATGGTGCAGTTCAAGAACGTGTTCCTTGGCAGCGAAAAGCTGCCGTACGTGCGCGCGGCCGACGTGCAGCGCTGCCTGCGTGCCGGCGGCAAGCACAACGACCTCGATTCGGTGGGCTACACCGCGCGCCATCACACCTTCTTCGAAATGCTGGGCAATTGGTCGTTCGGCGACTACTTCAAGCGCGACGCCATCGCCTACGCGTGGGAACTCCTGACCGGTGTCTTCAAGCTGCCGAAGGAAAAGCTGTGGGTCACCGTCTATCACACCGATGACGAGGCCTTCGACATCTGGAACAAGGAAGTAGGCGTGCCGGCCGAGCGCATCGTGCGCATCGGCGACAACAAGGGCGCGCCCTACGCCTCGGACAACTTCTGGCAGATGGCCGACACCGGCCCCTGCGGCCCGTGCACGGAAATCTTCTTCGATCATGGCGAGGAGATCGCCGGTGGTCCGCCGGGCTCGCCCGATGAAGACGGTGACCGCTACATCGAAATCTGGAACCTGGTGTTCATGCAGTTCGATCGCGCGCCGGATGGCACGCTGTCGCCGCTGCCCGCGCCGTGCGTGGACACCGGCATGGGCCTGGAGCGCCTCGCCGCCGTGCTGCAGCACGTGCACTCCAACTACGAGATCGACCTGTTCCAGCACCTGATCCAGGTGGCTGCCGAACTGACCGGCACCAAGGACCTCGCCAACAAATCGCTGCGCGTGATCGCCGATCACATCCGCGCGTGCTCGTTCCTGATCGTCGATGGCGTGCTGCCGTCGAACGAAGGCCGCGGCTACGTGCTTCGCCGCATCATCCGTCGCGCGCTGCGCCACGGCTGGATGCTCGGCGTGCGCGGCGATTTCTTCTGGAAGATGGTCAAGCCGCTGGTGGCCGAGATGGGCGAGGCCTATCCGGAACTGGCGCAGAAGCAATCCTTCGTGGAAGACGCGCTGCGCACCGAAGAGCGCCGCTTCGGCGAGACGCTGGAAAACGGCATGCGCCTGTTCGATGCCGTGGCGGCCAACGCCAGTGGCAGCATTCCCGGCGCCGACGCGTTCCGCCTGTACGACACCTACGGCTTCCCGATCGACCTGACCGCCGACATCGCGCGCGAGCGCGGCCTGACGGTGGACATGGCCGGCTTCGAGCAGGCCATGGAAGAACAGCAGGACCGCAGCCGCAAGGGCGGCAAGTTCGAAGCCAAGGGCCTGATGCCCGCCGAGCTCGCCAGCCAGCTGCAGCCCACCGCGTTCCTCGGCTACGAGGCGCTGACCAGCCAGGGCAGCAAGGTGGTCGGCATCGTGCGCGCAGGCAAGCAGCTCGATCAGCTGAGCGATGGCGAGGAAGGTCTGGTCATCCTTGATCGCACGCCGTTCTACGCCGAATCCGGCGGTCAGGTCGGCGATACCGGCACGCTGATGAGCGCCGCGGGCACGTTCACGGTCGGCGATACGCTGAAGATGGGCGGCGTGTTCTTCGGCCATGCCGGCCAGTGGCATGGCAAGCAGGCCCTGCGCGTCGGCGACGTGGTGGATGCCGACGTCGACGGCACGCGTCGCCAGGCCATCGTGCTCAACCACTCGGCCACGCATCTGTTGCATGCCGCGCTGCGCAAGGTGCTCGGCGAACACGTCACGCAGAAGGGCTCGCTGGTAGCGCCCGAGCGCCTGCGTTTCGACTTCTCCCACTTCAAGCCCATGAGCGCGGACGAACTGCGCGAGATCGAGCTGCTGGTGAACGCCGAAGTGCGTCGCAATGAAGCGGCCGAAGTGCATCACATGGGTTACAACGAGGCGATCGAATTCGGCGCCATGGCGCTGTTCGGCGAGAAGTACGGCGACGAAGTGCGCGTGCTCAAGATGGGCGGGTTCTCCACCGAACTCTGCGGCGGCACGCACGTGAGCCGCACGGGCGACATCGGCCTGTTCAAGATCGTCAGCGAAGCGGGCGTCGCCTCGGGCGTGCGCCGTATCGAAGCGGTGACCGGCGCGGGCGCCCTGGCCTACGTGGCCGACGAAGAGCGCCGCCTGGGCGAGTTCGCACAGCTGCTGTCGTCGAGCGGTGACGACGCCGTTGAGAAACTTCGCCAGCTGTTCGACAAGCAGAAAAAGCTGGAACGCGAGCTGGAGTCGCTACGCGCCAAGGCTGCCGGCTCAGCCACCGCCGACCTCGCCTCGACCGCCCGGGACATCGACGGCGTCAAGGTCGTCGTGGCCCGCCTGGAAGGCCTGGACGCCAAGGCACTGCGCGACAGCATGGACCAGCTCAAGCAGCAACTGACCGACTGCGTGATCCTGCTGGCGGGCGCCGCGGAAGGCCGCGTTTCGCTGGTGGCCGGCGTCAACGGCAAGGCCCTGGGCCGGGTGAAGGCTGGTGACGTGGTCGCCCATGTGGCCAGCCAGATCGGCGGCAAGGGCGGCGGCCGTCCCGACATGGCGCAGGGCGGCGGTTCAGACACGCCGGAGCTGCCGGGAATCCTGGACGGCCTGCCGGGCTGGATCGGCCAGAAACTGGCCGCCTGACCGGGTCAACCGTCCATACTCCGTTGGCGTTTACGCATTGCGCTGCCATCGGACGCTCGGCTAGTATCCAAGCACTGCCGACACCGATGGTTGCGACGGTGTCGCTCGACATGGCATCACAGGGGATGCCTCGTCTGTGAAACCGGGGAAGGCGGTAGGGCCTTCGGCGGTACAATCGTCGAACTGTTCAGGCGGTGAAGCTCAGGGGTGAGGCATAACCGTCGGGTGGCCTGTGACCAAAGTATTCATGGAGTGGCAAACATGTTGATTCTGACCCGCAGGGTCGGTGAAACCTTGATGATCGGTGACGAGGTGACCGTTACCGTTCTCGGCGTCAAAGGCAACCAGGTGCGCATTGGCATCAACGCGCCGAAAAACGTTGCCGTGCATCGCGAAGAGATCTATCAGCGGATCAAGAACGAGCACGAACCGGATGGCGGCGCCACCGGTGGCACTGGCGAACACTGACAGGCAATAAACGCTTTACCTGGAGCGCGCCGGTTAGTATCCTTGCCGGCTCCGCAGGAATGCGGACAAAAAACGGAGAGATGCCCGAGAGGCCGAAGGGGCTCCCCTGCTAAGGGAGTATAGGGTCAAAAGCCTTATCGAGGGTTCGAATCCCTCTCTCTCCGCCAGATACGCAAAAAGCCCCTCGCGGGGCTTTTTGCGTATCTGGCGGAGAGAGAGGCGTGGACGAAACCTCTCGGTTCGACAAATTTGTCAGGAACAAATTTGGACAGCCGAAGGCTGGCCCCGAAGCGCGTAGCGCGTAGGGGTGAGGCCCATGGATGGGCCGAACAATCCCGAGCTGCACGCAACTGTGCCGCTCAACGAAGCCCAAGGCTTTTTGCGTATCTGTCGGAGAGAGCATGAACGAATGCTCCGGTTATTCAACGCATTCTGCGCTCACCCTTCGGGCCATCAGCTGGCCGATGTCCGCTCCGGCATCCTGCCTCCGCAGTCGACGAAATTGCCTGGAGCAATTTCGACTGGCCCAGTAGTGCGCAGCGCGGAAGGGTGAAGCCATGGATGCGCCAAACCATCCCAACCTCCACGCAAACGCAAATGTTCCTCACCGTCATTCCGGCGAAAGCCGGAATCCAGTGTCTTTCGGTCTTCTCGCAGTGCGTAAAGTCGCTGGATTCCGGCCTTCGCCGGAATGACGGTGAGGAGTGGATCGTACTCAGGATTTTCGATCGGACTTCAACAAAATCTCCCCGCAGGGCTTTGTGCATTTGTTCAAAGCGATGCGCCAACGAAACAACACAATCGCCACGCTCCACCCCGCCCACCACCAGCAAGACCCACGCAAGAAATCATTCATCCCCCAGCCCAACTGCTGAACCCCTGCGAACCTGCGGCACGGCACCGCGTACGACCTTGCGCGCCCTCCCGCGTTACCTTGCCCAAAGACCCGCCACCTGGGAGAAGGCGTCATGGGTAACCTCGAATCGGTTTGCCGCCACGTCACGCCGTATCGCCGCATGTTGCGCGGCGCGTTTGCCGCACTGGCCCTGGCGACGGCGGCGGCGTTTCCCCTGAGTGCCAGCGCTGGCGTTTCCGTGGGCATCGGTGTTTCGGTTGGTGCTCCGCCGCCGCCGTTGCCGGTCTACGTGCAGCCGGCGATTCCCGCGCCCGGTTATATCTGGGTGCCTGGCTATTGGGCCTGGGATGGTGACGGCTACTACTGGGTTCCCGGCACGTGGGTGCTGCCGCCTTATGTCGGTGCGCTATGGACGCCGGGTTATTGGGGCTGGGCCGGCGGCGTCTATGTGTTCCATGCGGGTTACTGGGGGCCGCACGTGGGCTTTTACGGTGGCATCAATTACGGCTACGGCTATACCGGTGTGGGTTATGCGGGCGGTTATTGGCGCGGCGGCGCGTTCTACTACAACCGCTCGGTGAACCATATCGACAACGTGCACATCACCAACGTCTATAACCGCACGGTGGTGAACAACGTGACCGTCAACCGCACCAGTTTCAATGGCGGGCAGGGCGGCATCGCGGCACGTCCGACGCCGCAGGAAGCGAACTTTGCCCGCGAGCGCCACGTGGGCCCGGTGGCCGCGCAGGAGCAGCAGCGTACGATGGCGAGCCAGAACCAGGCGATGCGGGCGTCGTTCAATCACGGTGCCCCGGCGATTGCCGCGACACCGCGAGCCGGTGCATTCAACGGGCAGGCGGCCAACGCCACGCGTGGTCCGGCTGGGCAGCCCACGCCCGCGGACATGCATGCGCAGCGCACCAGCGCTCCGGCACAAACGCCGACCAACAATATGGCTTTGCATTCGGCGCGTTTCGCGCCGCATGGCAGCGGAGCACCTGTTGCACCGAATGCCACGCATGCGGGCAACTATGCGCCGGCAGCGAGCCATGCGGCGTACACGCGTGGACCCACGAACCCGCAAGGCGGCTATCACGTGGCCAGTCACCCGCAACCTTCCTACCCGCAGCATGCGCCACAGGCACCGGCGTATCACTACAGCGCGCCGCCACAGCGTCCGGCCCCTGCGCCGCATCCGCAACCGCACGCCCAGGCTGCGCCGCTGCATCACGACGGACAGGAACACCGCTAATCCCGTGGCCTGATCGCCACGTTCAACACGCCGGCCGCGCTCATCGCAGCCGGCGTTTTTGTCGATTCGGTGAAGGCATGGGCGCCATCCTCGACTAGAATGCGCGACAGCCCGGTTGCGGGCTATGCGGGCGCGGGAGCGCCTGCTTACACAATCATCGAAACATGGAAAGAGGGGACATCGATGTTGAAGCGTTTCGTGTTCGTGGCGTTGCTCGCTGCATCCGGCAGCGCCATGGCTTCAAAGGACCTGAGCAATATCCCGCTGGTGTGGTCGCCGACGCAGAGTTTCGCGGAGTTCGGGGCGATCGACCTCAACGGCATCGGCAACGTGAAAGTGCAGTTCAACGGATTCACGGATGTTCGCAAGAATCCTGCGCTGATCGCGGAGAACCATGAAAAGGATCCCGTGCGGCAGGTGACCACGAAGGACAACGTGGCTGCCTTCCTGACCGATCACGTCAAGGAGACTTTCAGCAAGGCCGGCCTCAACGTGGTCGACACCGGTGGCGATGTCATCGTGTCGGGTGAAATCCGCGATTTCTTCGTCAACGAGACCGACCAGTACGTGGGCAACGTCACGGTGTACGTCACGGCGACCAATGCCTCGGGCAAGGTGCTGTGGCAGGGCGTGGCGGGTGGTGGCGCGACCAACTTCGGCCGCTCGTACAAGGCAGACAACTACTACGAAACCTTGTCCAACGCGGTGCTGAAGCTGAGCAACAGCCTGCTTAACAGCCAGGGTTTCCACGCCGCGCTGCAAGCGCACTGAAGCCTTGAATGGACATCACTCGCCCCGCGGCGGGTGATGTCCGTCAGTGCAGGGCCAGGCCCCGCAGTTCCACGTCTTCCGGCGTGACGCGGAGCACTGAGCCTTGTTCGTACCAGTCGCCGAGCACGATGCGTTCGGCGTTCTGGCCGTCCAGATCGAAACGGTGAATGGCCGGGCGATGCGTGTGGCCATGGATAAGCCGCGTCACGCCGGCGTTTCGCATGGTATCGGCCACGGCATCGGCGTTGACGTCCATGATGGTTTCCATGGTGCTGCTGGTGTGCGCCTTGCTTTCCGCGCGCGCCTGGGCGGCCAGCGCGCGGCGTGCCTGCAGCGGCATCGCCAGCACCTGCGCCTGCCATTCCGGTGAACGCACCTGTTTGCGCAACGCCTGGTAGGCGACATCGTCGGTGCACAGCACGTCGCCATGCATCAGCAGCGTGGGGCGGCCATAGAGTTCGTGCACGGTGCCGTCGTCGAGCACGGTGAAGCCCGCGCGTTCGGCGAACTGCTGGCCGATCAGGAAATCGCGGTTGCCCACGATGAAGTAGACCGGCACGCCATGCTCGCTGAGCGCCTTGGTGGCGCGTGCGATGCGGGCAGGGAGTTCGGCGTCGTCATCGTCGCCCACCCATGCTTCGACCAGGTCGCCGAGGATGTACACCGCGTCGGCGGCGCGCGCCTCGTCGCTGGCGAGGAATTCCTCGAACAGGTGCGTGATCTCGGGGCGGGTGTCGTCCAGGTGCAGGTCGGAAATGAACAGGGTCGCCATCGTGACTCAACCCTTCTTGCCGCTGGGCTTCTTGGCGGGTTCGGCAGCCGGCGCGGTCTGCGGGCTGGCAGCGGGAGCGTTGGCGGGCTCCTCGCCCACCACGTAGGCGCTGTCGATCACGATCAGCGGGTTGGGTACGTCGCCCGCGAAGGGGCCGAGTCCGCGGGTGGGCAGGGCGGCGATCTTGTCGACCACGTCCATGCCCTTGATGACCTTGCCGAACACCGCATAACCCCAGGTCAGGCCGCTCTGGTTGCCGACGAAATCGAGGCGGCGGTTGTCGACCAGGTTGAAGAAGAACTGCGCCGTGCCGGAGTTAGGATCCGCGCCGCGCGCCACCGCCACCGTGCCGCGCAGGTTGGACAGGCCGTTGTCGGCCTCGCTGGGAATGGCCGAGCGCGTGCGCTTGGCCTGCAGGTCGCGGGTGTAGAGCCCGCCCTGCACCAGATAACCGGGAATGGCGCGGTGGAATACCGTGCCGCTGTAGAAGCCATCGCGCACGTACTGCAGGAAGTTCGCGACGCTCTTGGGCGACTTGTCCGGATACAGCTCCAGCGTGATGTCGCCCTGCGAGGTATGCAGCACCACTTCCGGATGCGCCGTGGCGGCGGGCGTCGCGGGCGCCGGCTTGGCTGCCTGGGCGAACAGCGCGGATGACGGAAGCAGCAGGAGGGCGGCGAGCAGGAATCGGGTCATGGCGGGTCGGGCGACGTGTGGCATCAGGACATCATACGCGGCGAAGCGCTTTCATGGCCGGGCGCCACGGGTGCCCGTACCGCGGCAGGTCAGGAAGGATGGACTTCCAGCAGCAGCCCCAGCTCGTTCAGCGGCGCCTGCTCCTGCTCCAGGTCAGCCTCGCTGAGCGGGTGCTGATCCAGCCAGGACGAGGGAATGGTCAGGCGCAGGCGCTGGCTGGTGGCGGCCAGCTGCATCTGCGGCAGCGATTCGGCGCGGCGCGCACGGCGGAACAGCACCGCCAGGCGGAGCAGGGCGGTGATGTAGCGGGCCAACTGCCGGTAACGCTGCGGCAGCGCCAGGAAGGTGGCCTTGTCCGGCTTGCGGCGATGCGATTCCACGATGGCCGCCAGCAGCTGCTGTTCCTGCCGCGAGAAGCCGGCCAGGTCCGCGTGGCGCAGGATGTAGGCGCCGTGATGGTGGTGCTGGCTGTGCGCGATGGCGAGGCCGATCTCGTGCACGCGGGCTGACCAGGAAAGCCATTCGCGCGCCTCGGCGTCCAGTTTCCAGATGCGTGCGATCTGGTCGAAGAACATCAGCGCAGTGGACTCCACGCGGCGCGCCTGGGCCCGGTCCACACCGTAGCGGTTGGCCAGCGCGTCGATGCTGGCGGTGCGCGGGTCGCTGCCGCCGGCGCGGCCGAGCAGATCCCACAGCAGGCCCTCGCGCATCGAGCTTTCGCACACACGCAGACGCTCGATGCCCAGCGCCTCGAAGGCCGCCTCGAAGATGACCACGCCGCCGGCGATTACCGGCGCGCGATCCTCGGCCAGGCCGGGCAGCTTCAGCGAGTCGATCTGCCCCTGCGCCAGCAGGGCGTCGCGCAGGGAGGCCAGCGAGGAAGGCGTGATCCCGTCGTCGGAGAACCGCATGGCCTGCACCACCGAGCCGATGGCCTTGGCCGTGCCCGAGGAGCCGTAGGCTTCCATCCAGCCCGACTCGCGATAGTCCTCGGCGAACTGCTGCAGCAGCACGCCGATTTCGTTGTTGGCGCGCTGCCAGCGCTTGCGGTTGAGCTTGCCGCCCGGGAAGAAGCGCAGCGTCGAGGCGATGCAGCCGGCCTGCACGCTTTCCGTGTGCATCGGCGCAATGCCGCGCCCGATGATGAATTCGGTACTGCCGCCGCCGACGTCGATCACCAGGCGGCTCTCGCGCGACGCGGGCAGGTCGTGCGAGGCGCCCAGGAAGATCAGTCGCCCTTCCTCGCGGCCCGACACGATTTCCACCGGGTGATTGAGCGCGCTTTCGGCGGCGGTGAGAAAGGCCTGCGGCGAGGCCAGCCGGCGCACCGTATTGGTGGCCACTGCGCGCACGCGGCTCGACGGGATGCCGGCGATGCGCTGGCCGAAGCGCGCCAGGCAGTTGAGCGCGCGGGCGCGATGCTCGGCGTCGAGCGTGCCGTCGGCGCGCAGGCCGGCGGCCATGCGCACCGTTTCGCGCAGGCGATCGATCACGCGGGGTTCGCCGTGCTCCACGCGCGCCACCACCATGTGATAGCTGTTGGAGCCCATGTCGACGGCAGCGATCAGTTCGCCGTCCTTGATCTGGATCTGATCGCCTTGGCTCATGCGTGGCTCATTCCGGGCTGCGAAGTGCGGATTCTCTCACGCGGAAACCGGGGCGAGTAGCGTTGCCTCAAACTGTTCCCGGCGTCAGCTTGGCCAGCAGCCATTGCTGCGCGCTGTGCGGCGGCTGGTCGCCGGGTTCGGCGCGGGTGTAGCGGCCGTCGTCGGCCAGCAGCCAGGCTTCGGTGTTGTCGGCCAGGTAGTTCGCCAGCGTTTCCTCGTAGACACGCGCGGCGAGTTCCGGATCCAGGATGGGAAAGGCCACTTCGATGCGGCGCTTGAGGTTGCGTTCCATCCAGTCGGCGCTGCCGCAATAGATCTCGGGCGCGCCGTCGTTGCCGAACCAGTAGACGCGGCTGTGCTCGAGAAAGCGCCCCACGATGGAGCGCACGCGGATGCGCTCGGACACGCCCGGCACACCGGGACGTAGCGTGCACGCGCCGCGCACGATCAGGTCGATCTCCACGCCGGCCTGCGAGGCGCGGTACAGCGCCTGGATCACCTGCGCCTCGTTGAGCGCGTTGAGCTTGGCCACGATGCGCGCGGGCCGGCCCGCTTCCGCATGCGCCGTCTCGCGCTCGATCTTCTCCAGCACGCCGCGGTAGAGCGTGAAGGGCGAGTGCAGCAGGTGTTTCAGCTCGATCACCGGGCCCAGGCCCGACAGCTGCTGGAAGATCTTGTGCAGGTCCTCGCCCATGCCCGGGTGCGAGGTCATCAGGCCGATGTCGGTGTAGCTGCGGCTGTTGGACTGGTGATAGTTGCCGGTGGACAGGTGCACGTAGCGGCGCAGCACCTCGTCCTCGCGGCGCACGATCAGCAGCATCTTGGCGTGCGTCTTGTAGCCGACCACGCCATAGACCACCTGCACACCGGCTTCCTGCAGGCGCGTGGCGAGGCGGATGTTCGCCTCCTCGTCGAATCGCGCGCGCAATTCGATCACCACGGTCACGTCCTTGCCGTTGCGCGCCGCCTCCACCAGCAGATCCACCAGCGGCGTGTCGACGCCCGCGCGGTAAAGCGTCTGCTTGATGGCGAGCACCGATGGATCCTGCGAGGCCTGGCGCAGCAGATCGATCACCGCGGCGAAGGACTCGTACGGATGATGCAGCAGCACGTCGCGCTGGCGCAGCACATCGAACTTGCAGCGGGCGCCGACGAAGGCCGGCGGCAGCTGCGGGATGAAGCGCGGGAACTTCAGCTCCGGACGCTCCAGCCCGTCGTAGATGGTGCCGGCGCGGATGATGTTCACCGGGCCGTCGCAGCGATAGACGTCCGTTTCCTCCAGCTCGAAATTGGCGATGAGCATGGCGACGATGGCCTTGGGGCAGTCGTTGCCGATCTCCAGCCGCACCGGGCGCGCATAGCCGCGGCCGATCAGTTCCTCGCTCAGCGCGCGGGCGAGGTTGTCCACCTCGGCCTCTTCCACCATCAGCTCGCTGTTGCGCGTGACGCGGAACTGGTACGAGCCGGCCACCTTGAAGCCGGGGAACATCAGGTCGACGAAGCCTTGCAGCAGTTCGGCCAGGAAGATGTAGTGGTCGCCGCCTTCGCAGACCTCGCCGGGCAGGCGGATGATGCGCGGCAGCGACCGCGGCGCGCGCACCAGCGCCATGTGGCCCTCGCGCCCGAAGGCATCGCGGCCCTTGAGCACCACGGCAAGGTTCAGCGTCTTGTTGAGGATGCGCGGGAACGGATGCGCGGGATCCAGCCCCAGCGGCGAGAGCACCGGCAGCACTTCGTTCTCGAAGTAGCCCTGCAGCCAGCGGCGCTGGCGCGGGGTCCAATCCTCGCGCGTCAGGAAATGGATGTTCTGCGCATCCAGCGCCGGACGCAGCTCGTGCTGCCAGGTCTCGTACTGCTGGGCGACCAGGTCCAGCACGCGCGTGCGGATGCGCGTGAGCAGCTCGCCGGAAGAGAGCCCATCAGGGCCTGGCGCGGCGGAGCCGAACGCGTGATGGTGCTTGAGCATGGCCACGCGCACCTCGAAGAACTCGTCGAGGTTGTTCGCCACGATGCTCAGGAAGCGCAGGCGTTCCAGCAGCGGAATGCGCTCGTCCCGCGCCTGCGCCAGCACGCGGAAATTGAATTCGAGGGCGGCCAGCTCGCGGCTGAGGTAGAGCTCGGGGGCGGCACGGTCGAGAACGGGCGAGGGAGTGGCAGGCTTGCGACGCATCCGCGCATTCTGGCCCATACCGCGCTTTGTTACATGGCGCAGTGCCGCGTAATGTGATGGCCATTCAGCCGCGTGGCGGAAAGGTCCTGGGTGCGTGCGGGCCCGCTTACTCGGGGTCGCTGACCCCGGGCGCCAGCAGGCGCTCGGCGCTGAACCAGCAGGAGAACGTGGAGCCCTGGCCCGGCTCGCTCTGGATGTCCAGGCGCGCCTGGTGCAGGTTGAGCACGTGCTTGACGATGGACAGGCCCAGGCCGGTGCCGCCGCTTTCGCGCGAGCGGCTGGACGACACGCGGTAGAAACGCTCGGTGAGGCGGGCGAGGTGGCTGGCGGGGATGCCGTAGCCGGTGTCGGTGACCGAGTACACCGCGCCCTCGGAGGTGCGGCGCCAGCGGATGGTGATGCGCCCGCCGGTGGGCGTGTAGCGCACGGCATTGCTCACCAGGTTGGAAAACGCGCTGTGCAGGTCCTTCACCGAACCGAGCAGGTCGGCTTCGGCGGTGGATTCCACGGTGATCTGGTGACGCCCCTGGCTGAGCGCCTCGGCTTCCTTGCGGATGGTGGCGAGCAGCGGCGTCATCTGCACGCGTTCGTCCTGCACGTGCTCCTGCGTTTCCAGTCGCGACAGGGTGAGCAGGTCTTCCACGATCTGCCCCATGCGCTTGGACTGCGCACGCATTTCGTTGAGCACGGGCGCGAGTTCCGGCACGTCTTCCGGATCGATCAGCTCAAGGTAGCCGTGGATGACGGTGAGCGGCGTGCGCAGTTCGTGCGAGACGTTGGCGACGAAGTCACGGCGGATCTGTTCCAGCCGCGTGAGGTGGCTGATGTCGCGCGCGAGCAGCAGGCGCTGGCGGCGGCCGAACGGCAGCAGCGTCACGTTGATGTGGCGGTTCGGATGGCCGGGCGCGGCCACGTCGTTGAGCGGCTCGCGCGCGCCTTCCTTCAGCCAGGTGGCGAGTTCGGTGGTGCTCAGGCGTTCGTCCAGATGCGCGCCGCGATCTTGCGGACGGCGCAGGCCGAGCAGATCCTCGGCGGCATGATTGAACCAGCGGACGTGCTGCTCGTTGTCGAGCAGGACAACCGCGTCCGGCAGACTGCCGGCGGCGCTGCGCAGGTCGCGCAAACTGGAGGCAATGCGGCGGGAGCGCGTCATGAAACGGTCATGCTGAAGAGAGGTCGGCGACGAATCCTGCGCCATCATGAGCTTGGCTTGATGACGGATTCGGGTCAGAAGAAAGACGATTTCAACGATGGCGACCAGCGCAAGAAACGCGATCGCCCAGCCTCCCGCAAGCCACCCGACAACCGCGCCGGCAAGCAGCCCGGCAGCGAGTGCGGCCGGCAGCTTCCAGGAGCGGTCGAAGGTATTTGGCATGGGAGATTCGCTTGAAGTTGCCGACCCGGCAATGCGCCAGCATCGGCAAAAGCACGCGTTACCGCAATAGTCAGATGCTGGCGGAGAAGCGGTAGCCCGCGCCGCGCACCGTCTGCACCATGTCGTCCAGCTTCCACGGCTCGAGCGTCTTGCGCAGCCGGCGGATATGGACGTCCACCGTGCGTTCCTCCACGTACACGCTGCCGCCCCACACGTGGTCGAGCAGTTGCGCGCGCGAGTACACGCGTTCGGGGTGCGTCATGAAGAAATACAGCAGGCGGTATTCGGTGGGGCCGATGGTCACCGGTTCTTCGCCGGCGAACACGCGATGCGCCGGTCCATCGATGCGCAGGCCGCCGAGTTCCACCATGCCCGAGCCGTCGTCGCCCTGGCTGCGGCGAAGCACGGCCTTGATGCGGGCGACCAGTTCGCGGGTGGAGAACGGCTTGACGACGTAGTCGTCCACGCCGGCTTCCAGGCCGTTCACGCGGTCCATTTCCTCGCCGCGCGCGGTAAGCATGATGATGGGGACTTCGCGGCTCAGTTCTTCCTTGCGCAGGCGGCGCGCCAGGTCCAGGCCGCTGGTGCCGGGCAGCATCCAGTCCAGCAGGATGAGGTCCGGTACCTGTTCGGCAATGGCCAATTGGGCGGCCCGCGCGTCGGCGGCGTGGATGGCGTCCATGCCGGCCTTGCGCAGGGCGAAGGCGACCATGTCGCGGATCGAAGCTTCGTCTTCGACGATCAGGATGCGCTTGTGCACGCGTTATGTCCGCTGGGGGAGGGCTGTGACGCAAATATTGCAGCGGGGCAATGTTACGCCCAGATGACATTTCACGTAGCCGCAACATGACGGCGCAAACGCCGTCTCACAGCGGACTGAATCAGCGCGTGGCGTCCAGGGCGCTGAAGCACAGCCGGCCCTGGCAGTTTTCCCGGTTCTGCAGCTGCTGGCTGCGGCCGTCGGGGTTGTCGTCGGTCTGGATGCGGCGCTTGCGCAGTTCCATCACCAGCGGCGTCAGGTCGTTGATGCGCGCCTGGATGCGGGCGCGCGCGTAGTAGTCGAGGTCAGGCCGCTGCTGCAGGCGCTTGAGCTGTTCCATGGCATCGAATGGACGTCCGGACAGGTAGGACGCATCGGCGTAGGCCTCGCCGGCACGGACCGGGTCGCCGGCCTTGTCGGCCGCCTGGGCATAGGTGCGGTACAGCCCCGGCTCGTCGTTGTTGTCCAGCATCGGCATGAGCATGATCGCCGCCTGCCGTGCTTCTTCCTGCGTGCCGCCTTCGGTGAGCGCCTTGGCGTAGCCCATGCCGATAGCGCGGTTTCGCGGGGATTGCTGATTGAGATCGGCGTAGAGAGTCAGCGCCTCGGCGCGCCGTCCCGCCTGCAGCTTGGCATCGGCCATGGCCAGGCGAACGACCGGGTTGTTTGGATGCGCGGTCAGCAGGGGCTGCAACTCGTCCACCGCCTTGGCGCCGCGATTGCTGCGCGTGAGCGCCAGCGCGTAGCCGTAGCGATTGGCCGGCGTGTCGAAGCCGCGTTGGTTCTGCAGGTTGTTGGCGTAGTACGTGGCCAGCTGCCCCGGGTCGCCCGACAGCACGCGCACGCGTTCGCGCATCAGCGAGTACGTGTCCAGGCCGCCTTTGCTGTCCCGGTTGGCGATGGCGGTGGGGTCCTTCACGAAGGCGATGGGCGCCGTGCTCTTCTCCCACTGCGTCTTGTCCAGGGTCGAGCCGGACGGGCGCTGCTTCTGCCGGTCGGCCAGCGCGCCGGCACGCGCCTTGGCGTCGCTGATGCGGTCCAGGGTGACAGGATGGTCTTGCAGGAACGCCGGAACGTCGCCCAGGTCGCCGCCGGAGCCGACGCGCAAGGTGTCCTCCATGCGGCCGAAGAACGAGGCCATGGCATTGGGGTCGTAGCCCGCGTTGGCGAGCGTCTGGATGCCGGCGCGGTCGGCTTCGATCTCGTCCTTGCGGGTGAAGTTGATCTGGCGCTGCAGCAGCAGGCCCTGGCCGCCGGCCATGATGGCGCCTGCGGCATCGCCCGCACCGGCGCCCGCGCCGGCCACGATGGCGCCCAGCAGCACCAGCGCCATCAGCGGCGTGTCCTTCTTGGAGGCCTCGAACGCACGCTGCAGGTGGTTCTGCGTGATGTGGCCGATTTCGTGGGCGATCACGCCCGCCAGTTCGCTCTCGCTGTTGGTGATGATGATCAGGCCCGAGTTCACCGCGATGTAGCCGCCGGGCGCGGCGAACGCGTTGATCACGTTGTCCTTGACGATGAAGAACGAGAAGTGGTCCTTGGGCTTTTCGCTGCCCGACACCAGCCGGTAGCCCAGGTCGTTGATGTAGTCGTCCAGCATCGGATCGTCGACCACCATGTCCAGCGCGCGCATCTGGCGCAGCATGGCCGCGCCGTAGTCCTGGGCTTCCTGCGGCGAGATCAGGGCATTGGCCGAGCTGCCCAGGTCGGGCAGGCGCACGTCCTTGTCCTGCGCGGCCGCGCCAAAGGTCAGGCCGGCGCACAGCATGGCCGTCAGGAGGCGGGTGGGAGTGAAACGACGCTTGGGCGTCCTGCCCGCGGGCTTTGCTTCGGTCATGTGGTCAGCTTTTGTGGTTCGGCCGGGGCCGAGACCTGGGAAATAGCCCTTCAGGGCTGGGTTTGGTGCCATTCGTCTAGGTGGGCGACAATACCATTACTGACCTCGGCTCAAGCCGTCGGTTCAGTCGCCTTCACCGTTGTTTACAGCGCCCGGGCCCCCATCTTGGGGACACGGGAGGGTTACCAGGTTTTCGGAGTGTGTCGTGCCCAAGATTGAGGTCTATTCCACCGCGGTGTGTCCGTACTGCGTGTCCGCCAAGAACTTGCTCAAGTCCAAGGGACTGGAGTGGACCGAGGTGCGCATCGACACCGATCCGTCTCAGCGCGAGTTGATGCTGGCGCGCAGCGGCGGTCGCCGCACGGTGCCGCAGATTTTCATCAACGACCACCACGTGGGCGGTTTCGACGACCTCGTCGCGGCCGACCGCAGCGGCAAGCTGGCGGAACTGCTGGAGGCCAACGCATGAGCGCTGCCAAGGACGATCAGGCCGGGAAGGATCGCGTCGCCGAATTCACCGCGTTCCGCCAGCGCATGAACGAGCGCATCCTGGCGGAGGACAACCAGGTCGTCCGGCGCTTCTTCGCGCTGGATACGCAGACCTACAAGCCCGGCGCGCTGGACGTGAAGACCAAGGAGCTGCTGGGCCTAGTGGCCTCCATGGTGCTGCGCTGCGACGACTGCATCAGTTACCACGTGGCGCAGTGCAAGGAAGCGGGCGTCACCCGCGAAGAATTTTTCGAAACCTTCAGCGTCGGCCTGGTGGTGGGCGGCTCCATCGTGATCCCGCACCTGCGCCGGGCGGTCGATTTCCTCGACCGGCTGGAATCGGGCGAGGGTGCCGCGCCGGCGGCGGACCACGCCAATCACGCGGGATAACCGCGCGGGAACCATAGCGGGGCGGCCGCTCCTGCCGCCCTTGCCGTTCCGTTGACGCATGCGAGTTTATTCAATGCTGCATGCGAGGATTTGCAACGGCCGTCGGCCGTTCCGCTCTGGCTGCGTGCAGGCTCATCGGGGATAATTGGCGGGTTTCATAGCCCTGTCGTCCCCGCCACAGGGTTGCTCGATTCATATCCCAAGGAGTGTCCCCATGAGCAAGACCATTGCCGTGATTCCGGGCGACGGTATCGGCCCCGAGATCATGAACGCCACGCTGCGCGTGCTCGACGCCCTGGACTGCGGCCTGTCCTACGAGTTCGTCGATGCCGGCATGGTTGCGCTGGAGAAGAGCGGCGACCTGCTGCCGCAGCCGACGCTCGACGCCATCGCCAAGCACAAGGTGGCGCTGAAGGGTCCGCTGACCACGCCGGTGGGCGGTGGCTTCACCTCCATCAACGTCACGCTGCGTCGCCACTTCGACCTGTACGCCAACGTGCGTCCGGCGATCAGCTTCCCGGGCACCAAGGCGCGCTTCGAGAACATCGACATCATCACGGTGCGCGAGAACACCGAGGGTGCGTACCTGTCCGAAGGCCAGACCCTGTCGGAAGACGGCGAAACCGCCATCTCCATGGTGCGCAACACCCGCAAGGGCTCCAGCCGCATCGTGCGCTACGCCTTCGAACTTGCCGTGAAGAAGGGCCGCAAGAAGGTCACGGCCGTGCACAAGGCCAACATCATCAAGACCGCCTCGGGCCTGTTCCTCAACGTGGCGCGTGAAATTGCCAAGGAATACCCGCAGATCGAGTTCAACGAGATGATCGTTGACAACGCCTGCATGCAGCTGGTGATGAAGCCCGAACAGTTCGACGTGATCGTCACCACCAACCTGTTCGGCGACATTCTCTCTGACCTGTGCGCCGGCCTGGTGGGCGGCCTGGGTCTTGCCCCGGGCGACAACATCGGCACCGAGGCGGCGATCTTCGAAGCCGTGCACGGCTCGGCCCCGGACATCGCCGGCAAGGGCATCGCCAACCCCTGCGCGCTGCTGCTCGCCGCCGCCGACATGCTCGACCACCTCGGCATGGTCGAGAAGGGCGACAAGGTGCGCAACGCCATCCGCGACGTGATGACCCACGACCGCGACAGCGTCACGCCGGACATCGGCGGCAAGGGCACCACGTCCAGCTTCGGCGACGCCATCGTCAAGCGCGTCAAGGCCTAAAGCCTGACCTGTGTGTGAAAGCGGAAAGCCCCTCTCGTCGAGAGGGGCTTTTTTCATACGCGGATGTCGCCCGAATGGCGGTGGCCGTGCGTTGGTCAGGCTGCCTTGGCGGCGGGCTTGTAGCTGCCGGCGGGCGTCTGGAACGAGACGTTGATGCGGTTCCAGATATTGATCATGCCGATGATGATGGTGAGGTTGACCAGTTCCTCTTCGCTGAAAGAGGCCAGGGCGCGCGCGTAAACCTCATCGGATACACCATGCTCGCCCAGTCGCGTCACCGCCTCGGTCCAGGCCAGCGCGGCGCATTCGCGTTCGCTGTAGATCGAACCGGCTTCGCGCCAGCCGGGCAGCATGTAGAGGCGCTGCTCGGTTTCGCCTTCGGCGCGCGCGTCCTTGCTGTGCATGTCCATGCAGTAGGCGCAGCCGTTGATCTGCGACGCCCGCATGAGCACGAGCTCGACCAGTGGGCGTTCCAGCCCGCACTGGTGCATGGCCTGGTTGAAGTCATAGAGCGGCTTGAGGGCCTGGTGGTACTTCACGAACGAGAGACGCTTGGACATGGCGGTTTCCTTGGGTTGGGCGGCCACAATGGCCGTTCAGGACAAGGACGTGCCAGCCTGCGGATTCGTGACAGCTTCCAGCCGCGCGAGTTTTTCCGGGTTGCGCAGCGAGTGGATGGCGGTGATGCGCTCGCCGTCCGTTTCGATCCAGGCCACCGTCGCCAGCTTCGCGTCCACCCAGGTGAGCAGCGCAGGCGCGCCATTGAGCCACTGCAGGCGGTGCACGATCGGCAGGTGGCGATAACGCTGGGCGATGATGGCGTAGAGCCGCACGATGCGCTCGCCGCCATGCAGCGGCCGCAGCGTGGCCGTGGCCTTGCCGCCGCCGTCGGCGAGATGCAGGGCATCTTCCGCAAACAGCGCCTGCAGCGATTCGACGCTGGCGCTTTCCAGCGCGTCGCGGAATTTCTCCAGCAACCGGCGCTGCGTTTCAGGCGAATGCGTGAAGCGGGGCCGCCCCTCGCGCAGGCGTTGCCGCGCCCGATGCACGCGCTGGCGGCAGGCGTCCTCGGTGATCTGCAGCATGGCGGCCGTTTCCGCGTGGCTGTAATCGAACACCTGGACCAGCAGGAAGGCCGCGCGTTCGTCCGGACTCAGCCGTTCCAGCAAGGCGAGAAACGACAGGCTGAGGCTTTCGGCACGCTCCAGCTCCGCCTCGGGCTGCTCCGTTGACTCCACCAGCGGTTCGGGTAGCCAGGGGCCGGTGTAATGCTGGCGTTCCGTCTTGGCGCGGCGCAGGCGGTCCAGCGACAGGCGCGTGGTGACGGTGACCAACCAGGCCTCGGCGTCGTCGAGCGCGCTGGTGTCCTGCTGGTGCCAGCGCAGCCAGGCGTCATGCAGCACGTCCTCGGCATCGGCCTGGGTGCCGAGCATGCGGTAGGCCAGGCCGAGCAGGCGAGGGCGGTGCTGCTGGAAGGTGGCGGTGGCGCGGTCCATGGCGTTCTCCTGAAGGCTGACACTTCATGGACGCGCGAACGACGCCGTTCGTGACCGCTCAGCGGAAGAACGGCCAGGGTGCCAGAAAGATGATCCAGATCAGCACCAGCATGCCCACGTATTTCACCGCGCGGAACAGCTTGGGGAACTTCTTCTTGAAGGCGCGGTTGCGCTCGCGGCTGCGCTGGTTCATGGCGAACACGCGGTTGACGAAGCCGGTCTTTTCTTCCGGGGATTCGGTATTCGGCGAGGCGGTGATCTTGCCCATGAAAGCGCCGACGCGCTTGTTGACCGCATTCATGAAGCGCGTGCGCAGCGGGCGCTCCACGTCGGCGAACAGGATCACGCGGGTCTGGTCGGTGCGGTTTTCCGCCCAGTGCACATAGGTTTCGTCGAACACCACGTCCTTGCCGTCGCCCCAGCTGTGGATCTCGCCGTCGACGAAGATGCGGCAGTCTTCCGAGTTCGGGGTGATCAGGCCCAGGTGGTAGCGCAGCGAACCGGCGAACGGATCGCGGTGCGGGTTGAGCTTGCTGCCCGGCGGCAGCAGGGCGAACATCGCGGCCTTCACGCTGGGGATGGAATTGAGCAGCGCGACCGTCTTGGGGCACAGCGCCTCGGCGGAGGCCAGCGGTTCGCCGTACCACTTCAGGTAAAAGCGCTTCCAGCCCTGCTTGAAGAAGCTGTTGAAGCTGGCGTCGTTGTTCTTCTCGGCCGCGCGGATGTAACCCTCGTCGAACAGGTGCAGCGCTTCCTCGCGGATGGCCTGCCAATTGGCCTGCAGCAGATCCAGTTGCGGGAAGCCGCGGCGATCCAGGATGGGCTTGGCCGGCACCGCGGAGAAGGCGTACATCAGCAGGTTGTACGGCGCGAACACGGCCGAGTGATCCACCAGCTGGCGGTCGAAGCGCAGCTTGGAGCGTCCGCGCAGGTGCACCAGCAGCACGCAGAGCACGAACAGCGCAAGAATGGCCAGCAGCACGAGACGCGGGGCAAGAATCATGGATGAAGCGAAGCCAGGAGCCGAAACCGCCATTCTACTCCCTGAACCGGTGGGCGCCCGGGCGCCGGTTCAGCCGGCGTGCGGATTTGCCGCGTCAATGGCCCAGCACATGGACCGCGCCGCCGCCGGGGCGGTAGCTGCGTTCCAGCGCACGCTGCACATAGGCTACGGCACGGCGCACGGCCGAGCGGGGCGCCTGCCCCTTGGCCAGTTCCGCCGCGATGGCGGAGGCCAGCGTGCAGCCGGTGCCATGTCCCTCGATGGGCCGGCGGCGATGGCGTAGCTCCATCACGCCGCGCGCGTCGTAGAAACGGTCGATGACCTCGCGTTCGTCCGAATGGCCGCCCTTGAGCAGCACGGCCTGCGCGCCGAGCGCGAGCAGCGCTTCGCCCGCGCTGTCGAAGTCCTTGGTCTTGCGCAGCTTGCGCCCCAGTAGGGCCTCGGCTTCCGGCAGGTTGGGCGTAAGGATATCCGCCAGGGGAATCAGCTCGTCCACCATGGCCTGCACGGCGTCCTCGTCGAGCAGGCGCGCGCCGCTGGTGGAGATCATCACCGGGTCGACCACCAGCCACGCCGGCTTGCGCGTGCGCATTTCCTTCGCCACCAGCTTTGTCACCGCGGCGCTGCCCAGCATGCCGGTCTTGACCGCGCCGATCGGAAAATCGTCGAACACGGCATCGATCTGGCTGCGGATGTGCTTCGTGGGCACGGTATGCACGGCCGTCACGCCGCGCGTGTTCTGCGAGGTGATGGCGGCGATGACGGAAAGGCCGTGCACACCGCGTGCATGGAAGCTCTTCAGATCAGCCTGGATGCCAGCGCCGCCGCCGGAGTCGGAGCCGGCGATGGTGAGAGCGATGGGGGGCGAGGCGTGGGGCATGACGCGTTCCGTGGGCTCCGGTTCCGGGCATTATCGCAGCTCGAATGTCGACGGGTCCGCGGAAGGAGAGGGCGGCGTTCCGGCATGAATCGCCGTAACGCCGCCACATGGTTACAACGCCTCCGACGCAAAATCCGCCAGTCTTGAACGCTCGCCACGGCGCAGCGTGATATGCGCTGAGTGTTCCCAGTGCTTGAAGCGGTCCACGGCGTAGGTGAGGCCGGAGGTGGTCTCGGTGAGGTACGGCGTGTCGATCTGCTCCACGTTGCCGAGGCAGACGATCTTGGTGCCGGGGCCCGCGCGCGTGATCAGGGTCTTCATCTGCTTGGGCGTGAGGTTCTGCGCCTCGTCGATGATCAGGTAGCGCGACAGGAAGGTGCGTCCGCGCATGAAGTTGAGCGAGCGGATCTTGATGCGCGAGGCGAGCAGGTCGTTGGTGGCCTGGCGTCCCCAGCTGCCGCCTTCTTCCGGGTTGGCGAGCACTTCGAGGTTGTCGGTGAGCGCGCCCATCCACGGCGTCATCTTTTCTTCCTCGGTACCGGGCAGGAAGCCGATGTCCTCACCCACGGACACCGTGGCGCGCGTCATGATGATCTCGCGGTAACGCTGCTGGTCCATCACCTGCGCCAGGCCGGCGGCGAGCGCGAGCAGCGTCTTGCCGGTGCCCGCGGTGCCGAGCAGGGTGACGAAGTCCACGTCCGGATCCATCAGCACGTTGAGCGCGAAGTTCTGCTCGCGGTTGCGCGCGGCAATGCCCCAGACGCTGTGGTTGGCGTGGCTGTGATCGTCAAGCAATACCAGCGTGGCCTTGGCGTCGTCCACGTGCAGCACGCGCAGTTCCACGCTGTTCTCGCCGGGCAGGAACAGGCATTGGTTGGGATACCAGTCCTCGTCGTCGCGGCGGTCGAGTTTGTAGAACGTGCGGCCGCGTTCGTTCCACGACTGCACTTCGGGATGCTTGTCCCAGAAGTCTTCCGGCAACTCGGTGGAGCCGGTGTAGAGCAGGGTGAAGTCGTCGAGCGCGCGGTCGTTCTCGTAGTCTTCGGCGTCGATCCCGTAGATCTTGGCCTTGATGCGCAGGTTGATGTCCTTGGTGACCAGCACCACCGCGCGGTCGGGGTTCTGGTCGCGCAGTTCGATCACTGCGGACAGGATCAGGTTGTCCGCCTTGCCCTGGCCGTTGGTGGTGCGCTGCTGGAAGTACAGCCGGCCCACCGCGCCGCCGCGCTTGATGTTGACGCCTTCCGGATTGGACAGCTCGATGCCATTGCTGATGCCATGGCCATTGCCGCGCACAATCAGTTCGTTGAGGAAGCGGCTGACCTGGCGGCCATTGCGCGAGACTTCGGATGCGCCTTTCTTCTTCTCGTCCAGTTCCTCCAGCACCGTCATCGGGATGAAGACATCGTGCTCTTCGAAGCGGAACAACGACGTCGGATCGTGCAGCAACACATTGGTGTCCAGAGCGTAGATGCGCTTGCTTCCGGTCATACGGAAGAGACCTCTTGGGCGTGCGAGGTGGATGAACCGCGGCATGCGGCATGCCGCGGGAGCCCGGCCAATCCGGCCGGTTTGCCATGCGCCGCGTTGAGCGCCCGTGCCAGGGAGCGGGCGGCGACATGGCGAAAGGAGCGATGCAGGGTCACTTGGCGGGAATGGCGTCGAGCACGGCCTGTGCGTGTCCGGTGACTTTCACGTTGCGCCATTCCTGGGCCAGCCTGCCTTCGGGATCGATCAGGAAGGTACTTCGTACGACACCCATGTGACGTTTTCCATACAGCACCTTCTCGTGGATCACGTCGAAGGCCTTGCACCAGGTTTCCTCGGGGTCGGAAACCAGCGGGAACGGCAGTTCCTGCTTGGTGGCGAAGTTCGCGTGGGACTTCACCGAATCGCGCGAGACGCCGATGATCTGGGCGTGGCGCTTCTGGAACTTGGGGTAGAGGTCGCGGAAGTCCTTGGCCTCGGTGGTGCAACCGGGCGTTGAGTCCTTCGGATAGAAGTACACCACCACCCACTGGCCTTTGAGGCTGTCGAGCTTCAGTTCGCTGCCATCGCCGGTCGGACCTTTGAGCTTGGGGACTTTCTTGCCAACGTCGGGCATGGGTTCTCCTGCGAAGCCGTGGCCGGCTTCGGCTGCGTGTTCTGGATCAAGGGGAACGGGGCAGCGGAGGAGGGCGTAGGGGCGTTCGATGTACGCCCTGCGATCGATGCGACTCGACCCTCCTGCTGCATGCATGCCTCTCCGGTGCTGCCCTCGGGGACAGAGACTAGCGCTTGGCGGGGCGAATGACAGCCCTTGCGGCAGGTGCTCGCGAGGAGCATGCTCAAACACCCGGCCCGCAGGCCGGAAAATCCGGTGATCAGCGCGTGCCCGCGCCGCTCAGAATTTCACCGGATCCATGATGGCATCGAGATTCAGGCCATCGCAGAATTCCAGGAAATCGTCCCGCAGCGCCGCGATGTGCGTCGCGGCGGGAATGCCGATGGTGATCTGCGCCTGGAACATGTCCGCGCCGGTCTGCATGGCCTGGTAGCGCAGCGAGCTGAGCTGCTCGATGACGATGTCGCGGCGGTCGAAGAAATCGATGATCTTGACCAGGATGCCGGGCCGGTCCGCCGAGATCACCTCGATCAGGTACGGCAGCAGGTGGGAGTGATGCTCGCGCGGCCCCGTGCGGTAGAACGACAGCCGCAGGTCCTCGTCGCGCGCCAGCTTGGCCAGGGCGGTTTCGAGCTTGGCCACGGCATCCCACGCGCCGGTGGCGAGCAGGGTCAGCGAGGTGTCCGCCCCGATCGCGGCCACGCGCGCATCGGCCAGGTTGCAGCCGGCCTCGGCGATGCGCTTGGCCAGCGTCAGCAGCGGTGCGCGCGGCGAGGGGGTCAGCGTCTGGATCAGCAGCTGGTTGTCGCTGCCCGTGCGCGCGGAAGAACGGTTCAAGGAGTCCACCTGTGGCGGCCCCGCACGAGGCGGGTCAAAAAACACATCCGTCGAGCTTACTGGCCGGCCAAGGAGCCCCGCAAGTAAGGCGCTGGCCCGGCTCCGAGGACGCACTGGTTGGGAAGGACTTGATGGCCGCCATCGCCGCGACCTGGCTTTCCGCAAGATGAACAGTCGCGCCGGGCGTGAAATCCCCTGTTGCCCGGGCCGGCGGCTGGCGGCGGTCTTGTATTGGCGTAAGAGGCTTTTCCAGTAACATGCGGGGTTTGGTTTTCAGCCGGAGCCGGTCTTGGACATTCGCGGAAGCATCTGCGCGCTGGTGACGCCGTTCTCGGCGGATGGCGGGCTTGATCTCGCGGCTTTCGGAAAGCTGCTGGACTACCAGATCGCTGGCGGCACCGAGGGCGTGGTCGTGGCCGGGTCCACCGGCGAAGCCCACATGCTCGAGCATGAGGAATACGAGCGCCTGCTGTCCTTCGCGGTGGAGCGCGTGGCTGGCCGCATCCCGGTCATCGCCGGCACCGGCGAGGCGGGCACCGCCAAGACGGTGGCGTTGACCCGCCGCGCGAAGGCGCTGGGCGCCGACGCGGCGCTGGTGGTCGCGCCGTATTACGTGCGTCCCACCCAGGAAGGCCTGCGTCGCCATTTCCTTGAGGTGGCCGATCACGGTGGCCTCCCCGTACTGCTTTACAACGTCCCCCCGCGCACCGCCTGCGACCTGCTGCCGGCGACGGTGGCCGCGCTGCGCGACCACCCGGCCATCGTGGGCATCAAAGAAGCCCAGGGTTCGGACGAACGCATTCGCGCCATGGCGGAACTTGCGCGCCCGGATTTCGTCTATCTGTCCGGCGACGACGGCACGGCCTGCAAGGCCATGCTCGCTGGCGGGGCAGGGACGATCTCGGTGGTAGCCAATCTGGTGCCTCGTGCGTTCCGCATGCTGTGCGATGCGGCGACCGCCGGCGACCGTGGCGAAGCCCAGCGCTGCGATGCGGTGCTGGCACCGCTGGTTTCGGCGCTCAACTGCGCGCCGAATCCGATCGCGGTCAAGGCGGGCTTGCCCCCGCTGGGGCTGGGTTTGGCGGCTCCCCGGCTGCCTTTGGTTGAACTGGAGGACGGCCCGGACCGTGCGCGACTTCGCGAAGCGCTGGCGGCTCTGGCATCCTTGGCGAATGCGGCCTGATTTTTCGGGCAACTGACACTTCTACGGAATCTGCTTACATGAAGAAATCCCCGCTTGTCGTGGCCCTGCCGGTACTGGCCCTGTCCGCCTTGCTGCTCTCCGGCTGCGGCATGTTCCGTTCGCAGAAGGCCTGGGAAACCGCCAAACAGGAAACGCCGCTGGAAATTCCGCCGGGCCTGGACACGCCGTCCACCAGTGCCGCCCTGGTCATTCCCGAGACGGGCGCCAACAACCCCACCGCCAATGGCGCCAGGGCACGCGTCGGCCAGGCCGGTGGCCAGATCGCGGACGGCTTCGTGCTGAACGATACCGTTGACAACACCTATCACCGCGTCAGCCGGGCGCTGGAGAACGGCGACATTGGACAGATCGTGGGGCATGACGACGATGCGCACACGCTTCAGTTGAGCGTGGTCGCGACCGATCAACCCGCCGGGAAGAAGGGCTTCTTCAGCAGCATGTTCAACGGCAAGTCCAGGCAGACCGCCGATGCGCCGGGGGCCACGCCGCACCAGGTGCAACTCACCGTCAACACCAGTGGCCAGGCGGCCAGCGAAGTGCGCGCCCAGGGCGATGCCGCGGCGGTGGCCAAGGTCATCGATACCCTCAAGGGGCGTCTGGGCGGCGGTTGATCCGCTGTTCTCACGGCCACGAAAAAGCCGCCCAATGGGCGGCTTTTTTGCGCAAGCGTGGATGTGGAAAAACGCGTGTGAGCCGGGGCCGGCTGTCGCGCTCAGCGCTCGAGCAGGTTCAGCTTGTCGGGCTTGTTTTCCCATTCCTTGGCGTCGGCCAGGGCGTCCTTGCGCTCGGTGATCACCGGCCAGCTCTTGGCCAGCTCGGCATTCAGCGCCACGAACGATTCCTGGCCCGCAGGGACGTCGTCCTCGGGGTAGATCGCATTGATCGGGCACTCCGGCTCGCAGAGGGTGCAGTCGATGCACTCGTCCGGATCGATCACGAGGAAGTTGGGGCCTTCATGAAACGCATCGACGGGACAAACTTCGACGCAGTCGGTGTATTTGCACTTGATGCAGTTGTCGGTAACGACAAAAGTCATGCTGTCGCGCGCCTGTGGGTGGAAGGACGCGGCCTGTGCCAGGCCGGAGGTGGCGCTCCCTACGAGGTTCGAACTCGTGTTCCCGCCTTGAGAGGGCGGTGTCCTAGACCACTAGACGAAGGGAGCGAAATGCACCGGAGCGCGGTAGTATAGCGGAATTGTTTCGCCCGGCAATGCCCCGGAAGGGGCCGGAACCGATCGGACGGAATGACCAGCGGCCTCTTGGGGCCGAATGGCCGACCTGTGGATGCGGCGGAACGATGCCGCGAATGATCGCTTTGAATGGCGCCCAGCGCCGCAAGGATCCAAACCGCTTGAATCACGACGCAAGGACCAACGCCACGCCTGCATTGCGCATCATCCCGCGCGAGCAGCACGTGATTTCGCGCAAGAACATCAGCAAGGCCGCGCTGCGCGTGCTCTACCGCCTCAACGAGGCCGGCTACCAGGCCTATCTGGTGGGAGGCGCCGTGCGCGATCTCCTGCTGGGCGGTCATCCGAAGGACTTCGACGTGGCCACCAATGCCACGCCCGACGAGGTCAAGAAGCTCTTCCGCAATTCGCGCCTGATCGGGCGCCGCTTTCGCCTGGCCCATGTGGTCTATGGGCCGGAAATCATCGAGGTGGCGACGTTCCGCGGCACCGGCGAGGAAGAAGGCGAGGGCGACCGCCACATCGTCGACGGACGCATCGTTCGCGACAACGTGTGGGGCACCATCGAGGAAGATGCACTGCGCCGCGATTTCCGCGTTAACGCGCTCTACTACGACATCAGCGACTTTTCGGTGCGCGACTACGTCGGCGGCATGCAGGACGTGGAGAACCGCGTGCTGCACCTGATCGGCGACCCGGCCACCCGCTATCGCGAAGACCCGGTGCGCATGCTGCGCGCGGTGCGCCTGGCCGCCAAGCTGGATTTCCGCATCGACACGGCCGCCGCCGCGCCATTCGCCGAACTGGGGCCGCTGCTGGCCGATGCCGCGCCGGCGCGCCTGTTCGACGAGTCGCTGAAGCTGTTCCTGGCGGGGCATGGGTTGAAGAGCTTCCGCATGCTCGAGCAGACAGGCCTGCTGAAGTTCATGTTCCCGGCCACGGCGCGCGCGCTCAAGCGCGGCGACGAGGCGCTGCGCGCCTTGATCGAGCAGGGCCTGGCCAACACCGATGCGCGCGTGGCCGAAGGCAAGTCGGTGACGCCGGCCTTCCTGTTCGCGGTGCTGCTGTGGGGCGAAGTGCGCGATCTGGCGCATACCTGGATGACCAAGGACGTGGAACCGGTCACCGCCTGGGAGCGGGCGGCGACGCACGTCATCGCCGAGCAGTGCCAGCGCGTGGCCATCCCGCGCCGCTTCACGCTGACCATGGAAGAGATCTGGGGCCTGCAGCCGCGCTTCGAGCAAGTGCAGCGCAAGCGCGTGTTCCGCCTGATGGCGCATCCGCGTTTCCGTGCCGCATTCGATTTCCTGCTGCTGCGCGCGGCGGAATCGCCGGCCATTCGCCAACTCGGCGAATGGTGGGATCACGCCCAGCAATTGCCGCCTGAAACGCTGGCCGCCGCTCTGGCGGGCAGTGCTTCGGGTGGTGGTGCGAGCGAAGCGAGTGCGATGCCCAAGCCGCGCAAGCGACGCAAGCGCAAGGCGGCGTCGAAGTCGGGCGGGAAATCGGATCAGGCGTGACCGAAGCATTCATCGCCCTGGGCAGCAACCTGGGTGACGCGCGCGGCCAGGTGCTGCGCGCGTTCGATGCGCTGGCCGGCCTTGCGCACACGCGTTTGATCGAGCGCTCCCCGCTTTACCTCACGCCGCCCTGGGGCGTGGTGGACCAGCCCGCCTTCATCAATGCAGTCGCGCATATCGACACCGCGTTGTCGCCGCATGATCTGCTCGACGCCTTGCTCGGCATCGAGCGCGCCGCCGGACGGGTGCGCGATGGCGAGCGCTGGGGGCCGCGCACGCTCGATCTGGACGTGCTGCACCTGGATGGCGTGACGCTGTCCGACGAACGACTGACCCTGCCGCATCCACGCATTGCCGAGCGCGCCTTCGTGCTGCTGCCGCTGCATGACCTGGCGCCGGATCTGGTCTTGCCGGGCCAGGGGCGCGTCGCCGATCTGCTGGCCCGCGTGGACAGCGCCGGTTGCGAGCGCGTGCCTTGAGCACTTCACGCTTCACGCGGGATAATCCGCGCCTGCTTCCGTTCTAGGACATCATCGTGTACGCGCAAAAAGCGAACGCACCCACGCGCAAGCCGGTCACCGTGCCGTCGCTGCGCGCGATGAAGGCGGAAGGCCGTCGCATCGTCATGCTGACCTGCTACGACGCCAGCTTCGCTGCGCAACTGGAAATGGCCGGCGTCGACGTGGCGCTGGTGGGCGATTCGCTGGGCATGGTGATCCAGGGCCACAAGAGCACCTTGCCGGTCACGCTGGATCACATGGTCTATCACACCGGCATCGTGGCGCGCGGGCTCGATGCGACCTTGCTCATCGCGGACCTGCCCTTCATGGCCGACCGCGATGTCGCGCATGCGCTCGAAGCCGCCGCGCAGCTGGTGGGCGAGGGCGGCGCGGCGATGGTGAAGATCGAAGGCGCCGCCCCGCACATTCTCGAAGTGATCACGGCCTTGGTCGAGCGCGCCATTCCCGTGTGCGCGCACCTGGGGCTCACGCCGCAGTCGGTGCACAAGTTCGGCGGGTTCCGCATCCAGGGACGCGCGCAGGACGCCGCCGACCGGCTGGTCGAGGATGCCAAGGCGGTGGAAGCCGCCGGCGCGGACCTGCTGGTGCTGGAAGGCATTCCCACCGCCCTGGGCGAGCGCATCACGAAGGCCGTTTCCATCCCCACCATCGGTATCGGCGCGGGCCCGCACTGCGACGGCCAGGTGCTGGTGCTGCACGACATGCTGGGCGTCACGCCCGGCAAGCGACCGAAATTCAGCAAGGATTTCCTCGCAGGACGCGACTCTGTGGCTGCGGCGATCGCGGCCTATGCCGAGGACGTGCGCAGTGGCGCCTTCCCGGCGCAGGAACATGGCTTCGACTGAAGCCCCAGAGCTAAAGCAGACCGACATGCAAACAGTGCAAGATGCCGCCCAGCTGCGCGCCGTCATCCGCGGCTGGCGCGGCCAGGGCCTTACCGTGGGCTTCGTGCCCACCATGGGCAACCTCCACGCCGGCCATCATTCCCTGGTCAAGCTGGCCCGCGCCCGAGCGGACCGCGTGGTGGCGAGCGTCTTCGTCAACCCGACGCAATTCGGCCCCAACGAGGATTTCGAGCGCTACCCGCGCACTCTGGTGCAGGATCAGGTCGGCCTGGCCGAGCAGGACTGCGACCTGCTGTTCGCGCCGGAAGTCGCCACGCTGTATCCGTTCGGTGCGCAGAACAGCGTAAGCATCCACGTGCCCCAGCTCACCGAAACGCTGGAAGGGGCGCATCGCCCCGGCCATTTCGACGGCGTCGCCACCGTGGTGTGCAAGCTGTTCAACCTGGTCCAGCCGGATCTGGCGGTGTTCGGCCAGAAGGATTTCCAGCAGCTCAAGGTGATCGAGCGCATGGTGCGCGACCTGTCGCTGCCGGTGAAGATCATGGGTGCGCCCACCCTGCGCGCCGACGACGGCCTGGCGCTCAGCTCGCGCAACCAGTACCTCTCGCCCGAGCAGCGCGCGCTGGCGCCCCAGGTCCACGCCACCTTGCAGCAGATGCGCGACCTCATCGCCAAGGGCCATGCCCGGACGGTGGTGGAGCAGGCCGCCGCGTCCAAGCTGGCGCGTGCGGGCTTCGAGCCGGATTACGCCGCCATCCGGCGGGCGGAGGACCTCTCCGAGCCCGCCGATGGCGAAACCGAGGGCCTGGTGGCCCTGATCGCCGCGCGGCTGGGTTCCACCCGCCTGATCGACAACTTGCCTTTCGACTGACCGGCCCCATCTGGCCCTTGCCGGGACTCTTGTTGCGATGCGGCGCGTCCCGGCGGGATAATGGCGAGCTACGCGGGCTGTACCTGCCGGAACTGAAGTCATGAACCTGAACATGCTCAAGTGCAAGATTCACCGTGCCACGGTGACCCATGCCGAGCTCCACTACGAAGGCTCCATCGCCATCGACGGCCTGTTGCTCGATGCCTCCGGCATTCGCGAGTACGAGCAGATCCATGCGTGGAACATCAACAACGGCAAGCGCTTCGTCACCTACGCGCTGCGTGCCGAGGAGGGTTCCGGCATCATCTCGGTGAATGGCAGCGCCGCGCACCGTGCACAGCCGGGCGATCTCATCATCATCGCCGCGTTTGCGCAGATGTCCGAAGCCGAGGCGGAGCAGTTCCAGCCGACCCTGGTGTACGTGGACGCCAACAACGCCATTTCGCATACCAATCGCTCCATTCCCAAGCAGATGGCCGCTGCCTGACAACACCAGCGCCGCCCCTCGGGCGGCGCATGGGTGCGGCGCAACAAATCCGCTGGCGCGCGGCGCGAAAAGCTGCGTAAGATCGGGATCTCTCCACGCCAAGCATGAGATCCCATGTCGCACGAGCGCCGTCCGTCTTTCCTGGCAGAACACGTCGACCGTCTGGCCGGCACGCATCTTCGTGAGCTGTTGAAGGATGCCGCGCGCGGCAAGCGCCTGCGCCATCGCCTTGGCCCGGTCCTGCTGGATCTCAGCCGCCAGAAGCTCGACCTGCCGGCGCTCGACGCCTTGGGCGCACACGTCGAAGCCTCCGGCTGGCAGGCGGCCCGCGACGCCATGTTCGCGGGCGCACCCATCAACACCTCGGAAAACCGCGCGGTGCTGCATACCGCGCTGCGCGCCAGCGGCTCGCAGCTGCCATCGCCCGCGCCGCGCGAGGCGCTCAAGGAAATCGACGAAACGCTGCGGCGCATCGATGCGCTGGTGAAGGCCATGGAACTGGGCGACGCCAGCGCGTTTGGCGTGGCGCCCGGCATCACCGACGTGGTGAACATCGGCATCGGCGGCTCGGACCTCGGCCCCCGTTTGGCCGTGCGCGCGCTCACGCCGTATCACGTGCCCGGCCTGCGCAGCCACTTCCTCACCAATGTGGATGGCCAGTCCGCCTATGAGCTGATGCACCGGCTCGATCCCAAGCGCACGCTGGTCATCGTGGTGTCCAAGACCTTCACCACGCAGGAAACGCTGCTCAACGGCAACGTCATGCGCGAGTGGATCAGCCGCGCCTACAACGGCGAGAAGGCGGCGGTGTCGCGCCATTTCCTCGCGGTCAGCGCCAACGTGGCCGAAGCGGAGAAGTGGGGCGTGCCCGCGGCGCAGGTCTATCCCATGTGGGATTTCGTTGGCGGCCGTTTCTCGCTGTGGTCGGCGGTGGGCCTGTCGCTGGCGATCGCCATCGGCGCGTACAACTTCCACGAATTGCTGCGCGGCGCGGCCCTGGTCGACGATCACTTCCGCACGGCGGCATGGTCGGAAAACCTGCCGGTGCTGCTCAGCCTGGTGGAGTACTGGAACCGCAACGCGCAGGGCCGCGGCAGCCGCGCCGTGGTGCCGTACGCGGATCTGCTCACCGACCTCACCTCCTACCTGCAACAGCTGGAGATGGAAAGCCTGGGCAAGCAGGTCACGCCGCAGGGCCAGCACGTGACCCAGTCCACCTCGGCGGTGGTGTGGGGCAGCGTGGGCACCAATGCGCAGCACGCCTATTTCCAGTCGCTGCATCAGGGCACGGATGTCGTGCCGCTGGAATTCATCGGCGTGGTCAAGCCCGCGCACGATCTGGGCGCCAACCACGACGCGCTGCTGTCGAATCTGCTCGCGCAGGCCGCGGCGCTGGCGCTGGGCAAGACGCTGGATGAAGCACTCGCCGAAGCCAAGTCGGGCACGGAAGAAGAGCGCCGCGTGCTCGCCGCGCAGCGCACCTTCCCGGGCGACCGCCCGAGCACGGTGATGCTGCTGGACGCGCTGACTCCCGAAAGCCTGGGCGCATTGATCGCGCTGTACGAGCACAAGGTGTTCATGCTCGGCCATCTTTGGGGCATCAACGCGTTCGACCAGTGGGGCGTGGAGCTGGGCAAGGCGATTGCGCGACAGATCCTGCCGGCGCTGGAGGAGGGCGGTTCCGCGCGTGCGGATTCCTTCGATTCCGCCACTCGGGCGCTGATCGAAGCCATCCACGAGCGTCGCATCGCGCAATAACGGCTGCTTGCTGCGGGAGCGCATGTGCGCTCCCGTCGTGCTTCACCGACTCAGGCCGACTGCCGTGCCAATGCCCAGGCCACGTGCTCGCGCACGATGGCGGAGGGATGATCGGCGCGCGCGAGCAAGGCCTGCCGCACTTCCTCGCTGCGCGGCGCATTGCCGAGCGCCACGGCGACATTGCGCAGCCAGCCCTCGTAACCCGTGCGGCGGATGGCCATGCCTTCGGTGCGCTGCAGGAACTCCTGTTCGCTCCAGCCGAACAGCTCCACCAGCTTCGCGCCGTCCAGTTGGTGGCGTGGCGCGAAATCCGGTTCCGTCGCGTCCTGCGCAAACTTGTTCCAGGGGCAGATCAATTGGCAGTCGTCGCAGCCGAAGATGCGGTTGCCCATCGGCTCGCGCAGTTCTTCCGGAATGCTTCCGCGCAACTCGATGGTGAGATACGAAATGCAGCGCCGCGCATCGAGCTTGTACGGCGCGACGATGGCCTGCGTGGGGCAGATGTCGATGCAGCGCCGGCAACTGCCGCAATGCGCGCTGGCCGCTGCATCGATGGGCAGGGGCAGGTCGGTGTAGAGCTCGCCGAGGAAAAAATACGAGCCCGCGCTGCGATTGATGAGCACGGTGTGCTTGCCGATCCAGCCCAGCCCGGCGTTGCGTGCCAGCGCTTTTTCCAGCACCGGCGCGGAATCGACGAAGGCGCGATAACCGAAGTCGCCAATGGCGCCGTGGATGCGCTCGGCCAGTTTCTGCAGCCGGTTGCGCATCAGCTTGTGGTAATCGCGGCCCAGCGCGTAGCGCGCGACGTAGCCTGCCTCGGCATCGTGCAGCACGTTCCAGGCATTGCGCGTGCCGGGCGGAATGTAATCCATGCGTACGGAAATCACGCGCAGCGTGCCCGGTTCCAGTTCGGCGGGGCGGCTGCGCTTGTCGCCGTGGCGTGCCATGTACTCCATCTCACCGTGATGGCCGTCGTCGAGCCAGCGCTTGAGGTGCAGTTCGTCTTCGCCCAGGTCGATGCCGGCGATGCCGCAATCGGCGAACCCCAGCTCGCGCGCCCAGCGCTTGATGTCGAGCGCGAGCGCGGCGTAGCCGGCGGATGGCGTGGAAACGGAAGACATGCGCGTATTGTAGGCGGGCTAAGAGCCTGTTCACGATCTCCGCGTGGCCCGCGCCGGGAGCTGTTTGCACGCAGGACAAGGAAGAGCGAGGGCACGCGGGGAGTGGCCATGGATGGCCACGGTTTTGAGGAGCGAGGAGTGTACGTCCGTACACGACCGAATGATGACGCCGGCCTGCGGGCAAACAGACCCGGCCCGGAGGGTTGTTCTTGAGCGGCCACCCAACGGCACCGCGCGGCTTGACCTGCCCACCAGGCAGGCGCTGCGCCACGCAGCGCCGCCGGGCGGCCACTCAAGAACAACGCGGGCTACGCGGAGATCGTGAACAGGCTCTATGCGCCGAACCCTGGGTGCGCATGCCTATAATTCCTCGCATGACCGCCGCCGCCCATCATCACGAGCTCTACACCGTCGAACAGGTGCGGGCGCTCGATCGCCGCGCCATCGAGGTGCTCGGCATTCCCGGTTACGAACTGATGCAACGGGCCGCCGCCGTCGCGCTGGTATGCCTGCGCCAGCACTGGCCGAAGGCGCGGCGCATCGCGGTGTATGGCGGCCCGGGCAACAACGGCGGCGATGGCTTTCTGCTCGCTGCATTGGCGCGTGAGGCCGGCATCCACGCGGAGGTATTCGCATACGGTGAAAGCCGCGGCGAGGATGCCGTTCGCGCGCGTCGCGAATTCGAGCACGGTGGCGGCACGGTGCATGCGTGGCGGCAGGACATCGAACTGCCGCTGGTGGACGTCCATGTGGATGCGCTCTACGGAACCGGCCTCACGCGTGCGTTGGCGGCGGAGGTGGCGGCCTTGGTGGACCGTATCCACGCGACGGGCGCGCCGGTGCTGGCGCTGGACGTGCCCTCCGGCGTCAACGCCGATACGGGCGACGTGCCGGGCGCTGCGGTGCAGGCGAATGTCACCGTGACCTTTATCGCCGCCAAGCGCGGCCTCTTCACCGGACTTGCACCGGGTTACGTGGGGAATGTGCAGTGGGAGCCGCTGGGCCTGCCTGAAACGCTTTGGCAGGACGCGCAGGCGGATGCCGAACTCATGCGGCCCTGGACCCTGCCGTCGCGTCCGCGCCAGGCGCACAAGGGCAACAACGGCCACGTGCTGGCGATCGGCGGGGACCACGGCACGGCGGGTGCGATCCGGCTGTGCGGCGAAGCTGCGTTGCGCGGCGGCGCGGGGCTGGTCAGCGTGGCCACGCGCGCCGAACACCTCACGGCGCTCAACAGCGCCCGTCCCGAACTGATGGTGCACGAGGTGAATGGCCCGCAGGCGCTGGAAGCCCTGCTGCCGCGTGCAACCGTGCTGGCCCTGGGCCCCGGGTTGGGGCAGGGCGCTTGGGGCCATGCCTTGTGGCTGACCGCGATCGAGTCCGGCAAGCCGCTGGTGCTGGATGCCGATGGTCTGAATCTGCTGGCACGTGAGCCGCGCGAACTACCGGCCACCGCCGTGATCACGCCGCATCCCGGGGAAGCCGCGCGCCTGCTCGACTGCGATACCGCCGCCATCGCCAAGGACCGCTTTGCCGCCGCGCGCGAGCTGACCCGCCGCTATCGCGCGGTGGCCGTGCTCAAGGGGGCGGGCAGTCTGGTGGCCGATTCCAATGGTCGCGTGGCGGTATGTCCCTGGGGCAATCCAGGCATGGCGACGGGCGGCATGGGCGACCTGCTCACCGGCATCATCGCCGCGCTGATCGCGCAGGGCTGCGATGCCTGGCAGGCGGCTTGCCTTGGCGTGGCGCTGCACGCGCGTGCGGGCGACCTCGCCGCGCGGCAGGGTGGTGGCGAGCGCGGCCTGCTCGCCACCGACCTGCTGGACCCACTGCGCCGCCTGCTCAACGGACAGGACTCATGACGGATCACCGCTGGAATCTGCCCGACGAGGCCGCCACCGCCGCGCTCGCGACCCGCATGGCGGGCGCGCTGCAGGGTGGGCTGGTGGTTTATCTGCATGGCGACCTGGGCGCCGGCAAGACCAGTTTCGCCCGGGCCCTGCTTGGGGCGCTGGGCGTGGGCGAGCGGATCAAGAGCCCGACCTACAGCCTGGTCGAGTCCTATCGGGCGAACGGGCGCCCCGCCTGGCACCTGGATCTGTACCGCATCGCCGATCCCGGCGAATTGGAATGGCTGGGGCTGGATGCGCTGTCCGATCCGGCCGCACTGGTGCTGGTGGAGTGGCCGGAGCGTGGCGCGGGAGCGCTTCCGGCTCCCGACCTGATCGTGCACCTGGGGTATGCCGGCACCGGGCGCCAGGCCCGGATGGAAGCGCGTACGGAGCGCGGCGCCGCCGTCGCCTCACGCCTGGCCTGAGCGGCCTCCTGGCCTAAGTATCGGTACTTACTGAGATTTTTGTTTCGCGGCTGGCCGACGGCTAAGCCTTCAGTTTGCGTGGCTTGCGGCCGATAGCTGGATGCCGACTGACAAAAGCGCCGCAGGTTATGGATATTCAAGGGAAAACCTCTTGCAATCGCAGGGCGGCTAGGCTTCAATTCCGCTCCATGAAGGGATTAAGGACGCATCCTGCTTTGCTCGGCGCCGTGGCCTTGCTGGCCGTGGCGCCTTTTTGCGTGGCTCGCGCGGCCGACGTGAAGTCCGCCCGCGTCTGGGCCGGCCCCGAATACACCCGCGTGGTGCTCGACGTTTCCGGCCCGGTGACCTACAAGCTCAACCAGGACGGTGGCGAGCTGACCGTGGACGTCAACGCCAGCTCCCTCGCCAGCAGTTTCAGCTCGCCTGGCGCGACGGGCCTCTACAAGGGCATCAGCGGGGAGAGGCAGGGCAACAACGTCCGCCTGACCGCCAAGATCGACCCCTCCAGCACCGTGAAGAGCTTCTTGCTCAAGCCGCAGGCCGATTACGGCTACCGGCTGGTGGTGGACCTGTACCCCGGCAACGGCAACGTGGCGACCCGCTCGGCACCGGTGAAGACGTCCGCGCCGCCCCCGGCCCCGTCGGAGGACGACCGTGACAGCGACAACGGCGCGACCGCTGCTGCGGCCGTGACGCCGCCGCCTGCGCCTGTGCAGACACCAGTGCCTGCGCCCGAGCCTGTGCGCAGCACGGGCAAGTCCTCGCTCAAGCCGACCCAGAGCGGCATGGCCTCCACGCGCGCGGCCGCTGCGCTGCTCAACGGCGAGCGCAAGGTGGTCATCGCCATCGATGCCGGCCACGGCGGCGAAGACCCGGGCGCGCACGGCCCTGGCGGTACGCTGGAGAAGAACGTCACCCTGGCGGTGGCGCGCCAGCTGGCCGAGCAGATCAACCAGCAGCCCGGCATGCGCGCCGTGCTGACGCGCAATGCGGACTTCTTCATTCCGCTGGCGCAGCGCTACCAGATCGCCCGCAACAATTCGGCCGACCTGTTCGTGTCGATCCACGCCGACGCCTTCATCAACGGCGATGCCAAGGGTTCCTCGGTGTGGGTGCTGTCGCCGCGCGGCAAGACCAGCATGGCCGCGCGCTGGCTGGCCGACGGCCAGAACCGCGCCGACCTGATCGGCGGCGTCACCCTGGACGACAAGAACGATGGCCTCGCCGCCGTTCTGCTGGACCTGCAGCAGGGCTACTCCATGCAGGCCAGCGAATCGGTCGCCGGCAACGTGCTCAAGGCGCTCGGCAGCCTGGGTCCCACGCATCGCGGCTATGTGGAACGCGCCAACTTCGTGGTGCTGCGTTCGCCGGACGTGCCCTCGATCCTGGTGGAAACCGCCTTCATCAGTAACCCGGACGAAGAGCGCAAGCTGCGCGACCCGTCGCACCAGTCGCGCCTGGCCACCGCGGTGATGGGTGGTATCCGCAGCTATTTCGAATCCACGCCGCCGCCGGGCAGCTGGTTCGCCGCGCAGGCGTCCCGTCGCAACGGCGTGGCGAACGTGGCCTCGTCGCAGGGCGACGACGACACCTCCGCCAAGGCCACCCGAGCCGTGGCGCAGGCCATGGCTTCCTCGTCCAACGCCTCCAGCCGCGCCGACGACGGCGTGCAGGACCTGCACCGCGTCGAGCGCGGCGAGAGCCTGCGCAGCATCGCCAAGCAGTACGGCGTCAGCATCAACGCGCTCAAGACCGCCAACAAGCTGGACAGCGACAGCAGCGTGCGCGTGGGCATGATGCTGGCGATCCCCGCAGGCTGAAGAGCCAGGAGTGAGTGAAGAGAAGTGAGAAGTGAGAAGTGAGAGAAGATCCGCGTAACCGCCTGCTTTCTCTCACTTCTCACTCCTCTTTACTCACTTCTCGCTTTTCCCGTTAAGCTTCCCGGATGCCAGTCATCCGTCCCCTTCCGCCCGAACTCATCAACCAGATCGCCGCTGGCGAAGTGATCGAACGGCCTTCTTCCGTGGTGAAGGAACTGGTCGAGAACAGCCTGGATGCCGGGGCCACGCGCATCGAAGTGGACATCGAGCAGGGCGGCGCCCGTCTGATCCGCGTGCGCGATGACGGTTGCGGCATCGTTCCCGACGAACTGCAGCTGGCGGTGGCCTCGCACGCCACCAGCAAGATCGGCAGCTTCGACGACCTGGAACACGTCGCCAGCATGGGCTTTCGTGGCGAGGCCTTGGCCTCGGTGTCATCGGTGGCGCGCTTTGCGCTGACCTCGCGCGCGCAGGGCATGGACACCGCATTCCGCATCGAGGTGGACGGCGGCAAGGTGCAGGCGGCGCGCCCGGCGCAGCACCCGCAGGGCAGCAGCGTGGAAGTGCGCGACCTGTTCTACAACGTGCCGGCGCGACGCAAGTTTCTCCGTGCGGAGCGCACCGAGTTCGCGCATATCGACGATCTGCTGAAATCGCTGGCGCTGGCGCGCGGTTCGGTGGAATTCCGCCTGAGCCACAACGGCAAGCCGGTGCGCATCCTCAAGGCGGCGCGCGATGAAAGCGCGGCGCTGCTGCGCGTGGCGGAAGTGATGGGCGAGGATTTCCCAGCCCAGAGCCTGCGCATCGATCATGCCGCGGCCGGCCTGCATCTGTCGGGCTGGGTAGGCTTGCCGACCGCGTCGCGTTCGCAGGCGGACTCGCAATATTTCTACGTCAACGGGCGGCTGGTGCGCGATCGCGTCGTTGCGCATGCGGTGCGCCAGGCTTATGCCGACGTGCTGTTCCACGGGCGCCATCCGGCGTTCGTGCTGTACCTGGAACTGGACCCTGCCGGCGTGGATGTGAACGTGCATCCGGCCAAGCATGAGGTCCGTTTCCGCGAGCAGCGGCTGGTGCACGACTTCCTGTTCCGCACGTTGCACGAAGCGCTGGCGCAGACGCGCGCCGGCCATGCGGGCTTGCCCGTGAGCGAGCCGCAGCCCGTCGCCTTGGCGCCTTCGTACAGCATGGCATCGTCCGCGCAGCCCATGTCCGCGCCGGCGTGGCCGAATGCCTTCAGCCAGAGCCGCCTGAGCCTGGGCGTGCGCGACGAACCGCTGGCCGATTATGCGGCGTTGCTGGGCGAGCCGGCGAATGCGCCATCGCCGTTGAGCTTCGCGGCCAACGCGCCCATGCCCGAATCCAGCGAGGAGGAAGCGCCGCCGTTGGGTTTCGCCATCGCCCAGCTCAAGGGCATCTATATCCTCGCGGAAAATGCGCACGGGCTGATCCTGGTGGACATGCACGCGGCGCACGAGCGCATCACCTACGAAAAGCTCAAGACCGGGCGCGCCTGCAGCAACCTGCGTTCGCAGATGCTGCTGGTGCCGTTGAATGTTTCGGTGAGCGCGAAAGAAGCCGCCGCCGCCGAAGAACACGCGGACGCGCTGGCTGAGTGGGGCCTGGAACTGTCGCGCAGCGGCCCGTCCGGCGTGGTGGTGCGGCGGATTCCCGCCTTGCTGGAAGGCGCCGACGTCGCCCAACTGTGCCGCGACGTGCTGGGCGAGTTGGCGCAGCACGGCAGCTCGCGTCGCCTGCAGGAGTTGGAAAACGAACTGCTCGCCACCATGGCATGCCATGGCTCGGTGCGCGCAGGCAGGCGTCTCACCGTTCCTGAAATGAATGCGCTGTTGCGCGAGATGGAGGCGACCGAACGTTCCGGGCAATGCAACCACGGGCGACCGACCTGGACCCAACTGAGCCTGCCGGAACTGGACAAGCTGTTCCTGCGTGGGCGTTGACCGCCGCGCCGGTGCGCGCTTGCCACGTCGCCAAATGGACGGCCATACTCGGAACCTCGTTTCGACGGACCTCATCATGTTGCGTACCGCCGTCCTCGCCTTGGCCTTGATCTTTGGAGTTGCCACCGTGCAAGCCCAGACCAGCGACGCCGCCGCGTCGACCGATTTCTCCCAGCAGAACACCCATTGGCGCGACAAGCGCCTGGCCAACCTCACCGCGCCGAACGGCTGGCTGAGCCTGATCGGCCTGGAATGGCTGAAGGAAGGCGCCAATCGCGTGGGCAGCGCGCCTGACAATGACATCGTGCTCAAGGCCGGTCCCGCGCATCTGGGCGTGGTGACGCTGGCAAAGGACGGCAGCCTGCATATCGTGCTGGACAAGCACAGCGGCGCCACCGTCGATGGTCAGCCCGTCGCCGAAGCGACGCTGGTCGATGACGCCCATGCCGGTGCAGGCAACCCGTCCGTCGTGGCATTCGGCTCGGCGAGCTTCCTTGTCATCGAGCGCGATGGCCGCAAGGCGCTGCGCGTGAAGGACAGCAAGGCCGAAACGCGCATGCACTTCCTGGGGCTGGACTATTACCCCGCCGATCCCTCGTGGCGCATCGTCGCCGACTGGGTGCCGTTCAACCCGCCGCATGAGCTGGAGATCGGTTCGGTGCTGGGCACGATCAACAAGGAAAAGGTGCCGGGCAAGGCGGTGTTCCATCGCGACGGGCACACCTACGAGCTGATGCCCATCCAGGAAGAACCCGATTCGCTGTTCTTCGTGATCGCCGACCGCACTTCGGGCAAGGAAACCTATGGCGCGGCGCGCTTCATGTACGCGGACCTGCCGAAGGACGGCAAGGTCGTGCTGGATTTCAATCGCGCCTACAACCCGCCGTGCGCGTTCACGCCGTATGCCACGTGCCCACTGGCGCCGCCGGAAAACCGCATGGATCTCGCGGTGACGGCCGGCGAGAAAAAATATCGCGGCGGGCATTAAAAGCGAGAAATGAGTGAAGAGGAGTGAGAAGTGAGAGTCGCCACAGTGTCGCTCTCTCACTTCTCGTTCCTCTTCACTCACTCCCGCTCTTTCATCGGCCTTTGAACGCCGCCTTGCGTTTTTCCAGGAACGCCGTGGTGCCTTCGCGCATGTCCTCGGTGGAGAAGGCCAGCGCGAACGCCTGCGTTTCAAACTCCAGGCCCTGGTCGATGGCGGTTTCGCCGCCCTGCAGGATGGCGTCGAGGATGCCGGCGGCAGCCAGCGGCGCGGACGCGGCCAACTGGTCGGCCATGGCGTTCACCGTTTCGTCCAGTGCTTCGGGCGCCACCACGCGGGTGACCACGCCTAGCTCGTAGGCGCGCTGGGCGCTGATCGGCCCGCCGAGCAGGCACAACTCCAACGCTGCGCCGCGACCGGCCAGCCGCAGCAGGCGCTGCGTGCCGCCGAAGCCCGGGATCAGGCCGAGGTTGATTTCGGGCTGACCGAACTTGGCTTTCTCGCTGGCCACGCGCAGATGGCAGCACATCGCCAGTTCCATGCCGCCGCCCAGGGCAAAGCCCTGGATGCGGGCGATCACCGGCTTGCCCAGGCGTTCCACCAGGCTCATCAGGCGCTGGCCGGCACGCGAGAAGCCCTGCGCCTGGACCGGAGTGTAACCGTTCATCTCCGCGATGTCCGCGCCGGCCACGAAGGCTTTCTCGCCGGCGCCGGCAAGCACCACCACGCGCACGTCATCGTCCTGGGCGGCCTGGGTGAACGCCAGCGTCAGCTCGTTGAGCGTCTCGCGGTTGAGCGCGTTGAGCTTGTCCGGGCGATTGACGGTGATGGTGCGCACCGCGCCGCGGTTGGCGATTTCCAGGTTGCGATAGGCCATGATTCCACTCCGGCGGGAAAAGGGCTCATGGTAGCAGCGGGAACCTTTGCCGCTTCGCATGTTCTTAGCAGGGACGCCGGACGGTCCGGTTCCGCTGCATGATTCGCCCGGACGGCTTAGGATGGGCAGGTTGCGGCTGCAATGGAGGAAGGCATGGCACAACTGCGTTGGCTCGCGCTGGGCATCCTGCTCTGGGGTGTCGTGGCGCACGCCCAGGACAGTGGGGCCCCGCAGAACCCGTCCCAGGTCAAGCTCGACAAGAACAAACTGTCCTATGCTATCGGCTACCAGATCGGCAGCCAGTTCGCCAACGGCGATCCGGACGTGGACATTCCCACCCTGTTGCGCGCCATCCAGGACGCTTACGCGAGAAAGCGCCCCAGCGTGCCCATGCGCGACATGCACGACCAGCTGCGCGAGCTCGACGAGCAGATGCACGCCCAGGCGCTGGCGCAGTTCAAGCTGGCGGCGGAGAACAACGCGCGCAAGAGCGCCGACTACATGGAGCGCAACAAGGCGAAGCCGGGCGTCATCCAGCTTCCCTCCGGCATCCAGTACGAGGTGGTCAAGAAGGGCACGGGCACCAAGCCGGTGCCGGAAGGTTCGGTGGTGACCGTGAATTTCCGCGCCATGTTGATCGACGGCACCGAATTCGACAGCTCGTGGGCGCATGGTTCGCCGGTGAGCTTCGTGGTCAACAACAAGGTGATCCCGGGCTGGCAGGAAGTGATCCAGCGCATGCACGTGGGCGACTTGTGGAAAGTCACCGTGCCGCCCAGCCTGGCCTACGGCGTGAAGGGCGACCCGCCGCGCATCGGTCCCAACGAGGCGCTGGTCTTCGAGATCGAGCTGCTCGAAATCAAGCCCTGACGCCCCGCGCTTGCGCGCTTCTGCGCGCAACCGCAGGGCCGCCGCCGCGAGGTCCGTGATAGCATGCCAGGATTCCCTGGCACGCTCCGTGCCGCATTCCATCGGTGTTTCCTCGCGGCATGACGGCGGCTGACAGCTCTCCTGTTTCTTCCAGCAATCCACTCAGTCCCTGCATCGGCATCTGCCGCCTGGACGCACGTGGCTACTGCGAAGGCTGCCTGCGCACCGGCGATGAAATCGCCCGCTGGCGCGGCATGCCCGAGCCGGAACGGCTGCGCTACATGCGCGAGGTGCTTCCCGCGCGAAAGCAGCCGTGATGGGCGAGTGGCTCACCGACCTCAGCCAGGCCGTGCTGCCGTTGTCGGCGCCGCCGAGCGGGCTGGGTTGGAACCACCAGGACATGGTCGAGCTGATCGGCAACAAGCCGCGTCGTCCCGCAGCCGTGCTGGTGGGCGTGCGCGAAGGCGTGCAGCCGCGCCTGGTGCTGACCGTGCGCACCGATCACTTGCAGGATCACGCCGGGCAGGTCGCCTTTCCCGGCGGACGCACCGATCCCGACGACGCCGATGCCATCGCCACCGCGCTGCGCGAAAGCGAGGAAGAGATCGGCCTGGAGCGCCGGCTGGTCACGCCGCTGGGTTTCCTGGACCGCTTCGAAACCGTCAGCGGCTACACCATCACGCCGGTGGTGGCGCGCATCGATCCTGATGCGCGGCTGTATCCCGCGCCGGCGGAAGTGGCGGAAGTGTTCGAGGTGCCGTTGTCGTTCTTCCTCGAACCGAGCAATCTGAAGCGATACACCATGGATTTCCGCGGCCATCGCCGCGACATGGTGGAGTTCGTCCACGGCGGCCATCGCATATGGGGTGCCACGGCCGCCATGGTGTTCAACCTCCTGCAGAGGATGGGACGCACATGACGCTCAAGACCACATTGATCGACGTCGACGAACTGGCCGCGCTCGCGCCGGACGACGTATTGATCGTCGATTGCCGCTACGACCTGATGGCGCCCGGCAGCAGCGCACGCGACGTCGGCAAGGGCGAGCGCGATTACCGCGAAGGGCATATTCCCGGTGCGGTCTATGCCAGTCTCGATACCGACCTTTCCGACCTCTCGCGCAAGGGCGAAGGCTTGGGACGTCACCCGTTGCCGCTGGAAAAAGCCTTCTCCGAGACCCTGTCGCGCTGGGGCTGGCGCGATGGCACGCAGATCGTGTGCTACGACGCCGCCAACGGTTCGCTCGCCGCTGCGCGCCTGTGGTGGCTGCTCAAGCTGGCCAGCATCCGTGACGTGGCCGTGCTCGATGGCGGCTATCCCGCCTGGGTGAGAGCGGGCAAGCCGGTGGAATCGGGCGACGTGCATCGCACGCCGCGACCGGTGTCGCTGCATTTCGATGCGGATCGCTACATCGTGGATCACGCCGCGTTGCGCAGCGATCCGAATCGCCTGCTTGTCGACGCGCGCGCCACGCCGCGTTATCGCGGCGAAGTGGAACCCATCGATCCGGTGGGCGGCCACGTGCCGGGCGCGTTCAGTCGGCCGTTCTCGGAAAACCTTCGCGAGGATGGACGTTTCAAACGTCCCGATGAACTGCGCAAGGAATTCGAAGCCCTGCTGGGCACGCACGCGCCGCAGGACGTGGTGCACATGTGCGGTTCGGGCGTGACTGCCTGCCATAACCTGCTGGCGATGGAGCATGCCGGACTGACGGGCTCGCGGCTGTATGCGCCGTCGTGGAGCGGCTGGGTGAGTGATGCGAGCCGGCCGGTGGCCAAGGGCGCCGAGCCAGGCTGAAAAGCGTCGCCCGTCGGAGCGCAGTGGTGCGCTCCGACGGAGAAGGCATCAGTCTTTCTTCTTCAGGCGCGCGACGAGCTTTTCGAGCACCGCCTGCGTTTCAGGGTGGAAATACGCATCGACGAATTCGTCGATCGGCAACTTTTCCGGATGCGCCCAGACGGCGGTGAGATCCGCGCGCGCAATGCCACGCGTACGCAGCATGGCATTGGAGGGCAGGGCCAGCATGCCCTGCATCCAGGCCACCGCGCGGGTCACCACCTGGTCGACGTTGGTGAGTTCGTCCACCAGGCCGATGGCCAGGGCCTCGGCCGATTCGACCATGGCGCCCGCCACCATCAGGCGTTCGGCGCGATAGCCGCCGACGATGCGGCGCAGCGCCATCTGGATGCTCTCCGGCACCACCAGCCCTACCTGCACTTCGTTGAGGCCGATACGGAACGGGCCTTCCGCCATCACGCGGTAGTCGCAGAACAGCGACAGCACGGCGCCGCCCGCCGGACTGTGCCCGGTGATGGCCGCCACCACGGGCACCGGCGACATGGCGAGCCTGGAGCAGGTCTGGAAAAACTCGCGCCAGAAATCGCGCACGCCATCGTGGTCGCGTCCGAGCAGCGAGGGCACGTCGACGCCGGCCGAGAACATACCGGGCGTGCCCGACAGCACCAGACCGCGTGCACCGCCGGCCACCGCGCTATCGACCGCATCGCGGATCGCACGCAGCAGATCCACATTGAGCGCGTTCACCGGCGGACGCGTCATGTTGATTTCGGTGATAGCGTCGTGCGTGATCAGATTGAGCATGGCGGAAGGCCAGGAGTGAGTTGAGAGGAGTGAGCAACGAGAGTAGCAAAGAGCGTGAAAGGCAAGAAGTGAGGTGAGAGGAGTGAGAAACGAGAGAGGCAAGGCTTCGCTGCCTCGCTCTCTCTCACTTCTCACCACTCTTCACTCACTCCTGCTTTCAACCCTGCGGATTCTCGTCCGCCGTCCACTGATAGCGCACGGCATAGTCGAGCGTCGCCTTGCCGTTGGCGGGCACGGTCACCTTGAACTCCAGCGTGTCGGTGGTCTGCGCGCTCGGCTTGCTGCTGGACGATTCCAGCGTCCACTGGCGCCAGCGCTGGGGATGCTCGCGCACGGTGACGGTGCGCGGGGTGTCGCCGGCGTTGGTCAGCGTGATGCGGAAGGCTTCGTCCATCGTGCGGCCGTTCTTGTCGACGTGGAACGCCGTGCGCTCGCGGTTGCCGCGCAGGTCGAAGGCCTGACCGAGCGTGATGCGCGCATCGCTGCCCTTGGGCGTGTCGTTGATGCGGCCTTCGCCGATGAACTGCGGCGTGCCGTTGCGATCCGCGGTGAGTACGCGCAGATAGCCGGCGGGCAGACTGTCGAAGGCACGGAACTGCAGCGTGCTGACGATGCCAGTGCTGTCGCCGCCGGGCACGAAGTCCTGGGCGATCATCGGCTGCGGCGGTATCCAGCCGCCGCCGTTCTCGTAGAGCGAGGTGCGTTCGCACTCGATGGTGCGCGTGGCGTACAGCGGCACCTGGCTCACGCTGCCGTCGGGCAGGTCGACCGCGCCGGGCAGCGTGTAGCTGCGATAGTCGGCCAGGGTCGACTGCTCGGGCATGGCCCGGTCGGCGGCCACCTGGGCCTTCATGGCGAACGCCATGGGACGCGGACCGCCCGTGGCCTTGGCGATCTGCGGCTCGCCGGCGATCAGGGTCAGGCGCACGTCGCTCCAGTCACGGCCGCTGCGGTTGGCGATGCTGGCGCGGGATTCGAACTGCATCTTGCAGCCGTCGCCCGGCGCGAGCGTGCCCACGTAGGCGGCACGCCAGCCAAGTCCCGCCGTGGTGTAGCTCAGCGTGGCCTGCGCCTTGCCGGCGCGCCTGGCGTCAACGCGCAGTTGCAGGCTGGAACCGGTCTGGAAGCTGCCGCGCGCCGTCACGGATGCATAGTCGCGGATCAGGCTGGTCGAGCCGTTGCCGTCCTGCACCAGCAAGCCGTCGCCCGCGCGGAGCAAGGTGCCGGTGGCAAGCGGTTGCCCACTGGTGGCAAGCACTACCACCTGCTGCCCGATCAGGCTGCCCAGCGCGGCGTCCTGTCCCTGGCTGAGCAGCAGCCGCTGGGAGATCACCTGGGCGGCGTCGCCGTCAAAACCCAGCGCCATGGCTTCCGGGTCGAGGTATTGCGGCAGGCCGCCGAGGCTGATGTCCTGCGTGCCGGCCTTCAGCTCGACCTGCCGCGGCTCGCGCGCCACGGCGTAGCCGGCGTGTACGCTGCCGCTGTCGCCGCCGCTGTAGAGCGCGGCGTCGTCACTGCGGTACAGCGTGAGCGTGGTCGATGAGGGGGCGGCGATGGCGCCTGCGCTGGTGCCGGCGGCCATGGCGAAAGCAAGGGTGCGAAGGGGAAGCGGGATCACGGTCGAACTCCTTTCGGGTGGTCGCCGCTGATAGTACGGATACCGCATGAAGCTGCGGCATCCGTGGTGCCGGTGGGATTAACCCCGAATGCCGGCTGGGTCGTTCAAGCGTCCGCTTCGGCCGCGTCGCGGATCGACTGCGGCAGCGGCACCGGCTTGCCGCTGGCCGGATCCATCCACACCATCACCACCTTGCCGTCGCTGTAGAGCGCGCCGTCGTGCGCATTGACGATGCGATGGGCGATGGTCACCGAGCTGTTGCCCAGCCGCTCGCAGAACAGCTCCACGTTCAACTGCGCGGGCCACTCGATCGGGCGGCGATAGTTCAACTCGCTCGCGGCCAGCACGGGCATCGAGTGCTCGTCGAACCAGCCCGGCACGTGCTGCAGCCACTGCAGACGCGCCTCTTCCAGGTAGGTCAGGTAGTTGGAGTTGTTGACGTGATTGAACGCGTCCAGGTCGCGCCAGCGCACGCCGATGGCGGCGACGAACAGCGGGCCGTTCGCCGTCGCCTCCAGTGCCTGTGCGTCCGTCATGGCGGGGGCAGCTTCCTGCCCCGGGGCCTTGCGGGAGCGTGTGCGCTTCTCCGGCACGCTTTCGGTGGAACTCATGCAGTCTTCTTCCGTAATGCAGGTTTGCTCTTGCCGTTGTTCTCGACCTTGGCCCTGGCCTGCTTGGCGGGCTTCATGTCCAGATGCGGGGCAAGGAAGTGTCCGGTATGCGAACCGGGCGTGGCAGCCACCTGCTCCGGCGTGCCGGTCACCAGGATGCGACCACCGCCGGCGCCGCCTTCCGGGCCGAGATCGACCAGCCAGTCGGCGGTCTTGATCACATCGAGATTATGCTCGATCACCACCACGGTGTTGCCCTGTTCCACCAACTGGTGCAGCACGTCGAGCAACTGCTCGATGTCGTGGAAGTGCAGGCCGGTGGTCGGCTCGTCCAGGATGTACAGCGTGCGGCCGGTGTCGCGCTTGGACAGTTCCTTGGACAGCTTCACGCGCTGCGCTTCGCCACCGGAGAGCGTGGTCGCGCTCTGGCCGAGCTTGATGTAGTCCAGGCCCACGGCGCGCAGCGTTTCGAGCTTGCGCGCGATGGTCGGCACGTTCTCGAACAGCTTCAGCGCGTCTTCCACCGTCATGTCGAGCACGTCGGCAATCGTGTGGCCCTTGTAATGCACTTCCAGCGTTTCGCGGTTGTAGCGCTTGCCGTGGCAGACGTCGCAAGGCACGTACACATCCGGCAGGAAGTGCATTTCCACCTTGATCATGCCGTCGCCTTCGCAGGCTTCGCAGCGACCGCCGCGCACGTTGAAGCTGAAACGTCCCGGCGTGTAGCCGCGGGCGCGCGCTTCCGGCACCTGGGCGAACAGTTCGCGCAACGGCGTGAACAGGCCGGTGTAGGTGGCCGGGTTCGAGCGCGGCGTGCGGCCAATCGGCGACTGGTCGATGTCCACCACCTTGTCGAACAGCTCCAGGCCTTCGACGGACTTGTACGGCGCCGGCTTCTCGCTGGATCCGTTGAGTTCGGCGGCGGCCAGGCGGAACAGCGTGTCGTTGACCAGCGTCGACTTGCCCGAGCCGGACACGCCCGTCACGCAGGTGAACAGGCCGGCGGGAATGGCAAGGTCCACGTTCTTCAGGTTGTTGCCGCTGGCGCCCTTCAGGTGCAGCCAGGAATCGGGATCGAGCTGCTGACGGCGCTCCTCCGGCACCTTGATGCCGCGCTTGCCGGACAGGAACTGGCCGGTGACCGAGCGTGGCGACGACAGGATGTCCTTGAGCGAACCTTCGGCCACCACTTCGCCGCCGTGCACGCCGGCGCCGGGGCCGATGTCGAGCACGTGGTCCGCCATGCGGATGGCGTCCTCGTCGTGCTCGACCACGATCACCGTGTTGCCCAAGTCGCGCAGGCGCGTCAGCGTGCCCAGCAGGCGCTCGTTGTCGCGCTGGTGCAGGCCGATGGAGGGTTCGTCGAGCACGTACATCACGCCCACCAGGCCCGCGCCGATCTGCGAGGCCAGGCGAATGCGCTGCGCCTCGCCGCCGGACAGCGAATCGGCCTGGCGATCCAGCGTGAGGTAATTCAAGCCCACGTCGTTGAGGAAGGTGAGGCGCTCGCGGATTTCCTTGACGATCTTCACCGCGATCTCGCCGCGCCAGCCGGTGAGGGTGAGCTTCTCGAAGAAGGCCAGCGCATCGTCGATGGAGCGCGAGGTGAGCGAGGGCAGGGCGTGGTCGGCCACGAACACGTTGCGCGCCGAGCGGTTCAGGCGCTGGCCTTCGCATTCGCGGCAGGCCTGGTCGCTGATGTACTTGGACAGTTCCTCGCGCACCGCGGGCGATTCGGTTTCCTTGTAGCGGCGCTCCATGTTCGGCAGGATGCCTTCGAACGCATGCTCGCGCGTCACGCGGCCGCCGCGTTCGGTGATGTACTTGAACGCGATGAGTTCCTTGCCGCTGCCATGCAGTACGGCCTTCTGGACGTCCGCCGGCAGCTTGCGCCACGGCGTGTCCACGTCGAACTTGTAGTGCGCGGCGAGCGACAACAGCAGCTGGAAATAGTGCGCGTTGCGGCGATCCCAACCGCGGATGGCACCGCCGGCCAGCGACAACTCCGGATGCGACACCACGCGAGCCGCATCGAACACCTGCGTCACGCCCAGGCCGTCGCAGGTGGGGCAGGCGCCGATGGGCGAGTTGAACGAGAACAGGCGCGGTTCCAGCTCCGGCAGCGAGTAGTCGCAGACCGGGCAGGAGTAGCGCGAGGACAGCAGCTGCTCCGGCGCCTTCGCATCATCCATGTCCACCACGATGGCCAGGCCGTCGCCCAGGCGCAGCGCGGTTTCGAACGACTCGGCCAGACGCTGCTTGATGTCGTCGCGCGGACGGAAGCGGTCGATCACCACTTCGATGGTGTGCTTCTGGCGCAGCGTCAGCGGCGGCACGGCATCCAGGTCGTACACGGTGCCGTCGACGCGCGCACGCACGAAGCCCTGTGCGCGCAGCTGGTCGAACACCTGCACGTGCTCGCCCTTGCGCTCGCGGATCACCGGCGCCAGCAGCATGTAGCGCTTCTCCGCGTCCATCGCCAGCGTGCTGTCCACCATCTGGCTTACCGTCTGCGCTTCCAGCGGAATGCCGTGGTCCGGGCAGCGCGGCGTGCCCACGCGGGCGTACAGCAGGCGCAGGTAGTCGTAGACCTCGGTGATCGTGCCCACGGTCGAGCGCGGGTTGTGCGAGGTCGATTTCTGCTCGATGGAAATGGCCGGCGACAGACCCTCGATGTGGTCGACGTCGGGCTTCTCCATCATCGAGAGGAACTGGCGGGCATATGCCGACAGCGACTCCACGTAGCGGCGCTGGCCCTCGGCATAGATGGTGTCGAACGCCAGCGATGACTTGCCCGAGCCGGACAGGCCGGTAATCACGATCAGCTTGTCGCGGGGCAGGTCGAGGTCGATGTTCTTGAGGTTGTGCGTGCGCGCACCGCGTATGCGGATGGTGTCCATGTCGCCCGGAATGGTCGGAAGGGTGAAGAGGGAAACTGTACTATATCAAACTTGCCAGTACGGTTATTGCCGTCTGGCGCCATCCAACAAACTCTTAAGAGAAGATCCGCCCGAGTATGGCTTAATGGATTCTTTGGCCGGTTTCCGGCCGAGGCCACGGACAGAGAGTGCGGATGGGCAAGTTGACCAGATGGGGTGCCGCCCTTGTGCTTGCAATGGGCACGGGGCAGGCGATGGCGTCATCGGCGCCGGCGACCGAGGATCAGGTTCGCCAGCTGATGGAAGTGGTCGGTCTTGGCAAGATGCTGCTGCAGATGAACACCCAGGCGGTGAACACGCTGCAGCAGTCGATGCCCTGCGTCCCGGCGGACTTCTGGCAGAACTACATGAACGAAAGCCAGACCCAGCTGTACATCGGCCGCCTGGTGCCCGTGTGGCAGCGCCATTTCAGCTCCGACGAGATGAACGGCCTGCTGAAGTTCTACCGCTCCCCGCTGGGCCAGAAGGTCATCAACGAGATGCCCACCACCATGGCGGAGGCGAACGAGGCCGGCCAGCAGTGGAGCCACGAGCGCAGCGACCAGATGATCAACGAGCTCAAGCACATGGGCACCCTGGACAGCTCCGGCCGTTGCCCGGCCAAGGTGGCCGCGTCGCCTGCGCCGGCCGCCGCCGTGGCGGGCGGGGCGGCGGTCGCGGCAGGGGCGGAAGCCGGTTCCGACGAGGAAGAGGCCAAGCCGGTGACGCACTCGACGCATGCCACGTCGCACGCGACTTCGCACACCAAGGCGCCGGCGAAGAAGGCGTCCACTCCCGCCAAGCCCGCAGCGAAGAAGGCCGCGCCGGCCAAGAGTTCGGCCAAGGCGCCGGCCAAGACCAACACCAAGGCGGCGCCCGCCAAGAAGGACACCAAGCCGGCCACAACGACCGGCGGGCAGGGTGGTCAGTAATTGACCAGCGCCCTTCCGGCCCGCTATACTCCCGAGTTCGCCGGTGTCCATTTCGGCCCGGCGAGCCCAAGAGAATAACGACAGAAGGGATATTCCCATGAGTTACGCAGTCATCAAGACCGGCGGCAAGCAGTACCGCGTTCAGCAGGGCGACGTCCTGCGCGTGGAGCTGCTCAACGCCGAAGAAGGCGCCGCCTTCACCTTCGACCAGGTTCTGCTGGTCGGCGCCGGTGAGTCGATCACCGTCGGTGCCCCGACCGTGGCCGGCGCCACCGTCAGCGCCACCGTGCGCAAGCACGGCCGTGCCGACAAGGTCCGCATCATCAAGTTCCGCCGCCGCAAGCACCACAAGAAGCAGCAGGGACATCGTCAGCATTTCACCGAAGTCGAGATCACGGGCATCAACGCCTGATCAGCCGGAGTAGATAGTCATGGCACATAAAAAAGGCGTAGGTTCGTCCCGCAACGGTCGCGACTCGAACCCCAAGTACCTAGGCGTGAAGGTCTACGGTGGCCAGGCCATCGAGGCCGGCAACATCATCGTGCGTCAGCGCGGCACCAAGTTCCATGCCGGCACCGGCGTGGGCGTGGGCCGTGACCACACGCTGTTCGCCCTGGTCGACGGCACCGTCGAGTTCAAGGCGCGCGGCGCCGAAGGCCGCAAGTTCGTCAGCGTCGTCAAGGCCTAAGCCTTTCCGGCGTTGCAGCGAAGGCCCCGCTTCGGCGGGGCTTTTGTTTTTTGAAAGCAGGAATAGGGAATGGGAAACGGGGAGGTCGAGCCAGACCGCCTGCTGTCCTCACGGTCCCCGTATCCCGTTTTTACTATTCTCCATTCCCTATTCTCCATTCCCTAAAAAAAACCATGAAATTCGTCGACGAAGCCATCATCAAGGTCCATGCCGGTGACGGCGGCAACGGATGCATCAGCTTCCGTCGCGAAAAATTCATTCCTTTCGGCGGTCCCGACGGCGGTGACGGCGGCAGCGGCGGGTCGGTGTGGCTGGTGGCCGACGAAGGCCTCAACACGCTGATCGACTTCCGCCACCAGCGCTCGTTCAAGGCCGAGCGCGGCCAGAACGGCATGGGCAGCCAGATGTACGGCAAGGGCGGCGAAGACACCTTCATCCGCGTGCCGGTCGGCACCGTGGTCACCAACGTCGACACCGACGAAATCATCGGCGACCTCACCCAGCACGGCCAGCGCCTGCTGGTGGCGCAGGGCGGCAAGGGTGGCCTGGGCAATATCCACTTCAAGAGCTCGGTGAACCGTGCGCCGCGCAAGTCCACCCCGGGCACGCCGGGCGAGGTGCGTGAGCTGAAGATGGAGCTGAAGCTGCTGGCGGATGTTGGCCTGCTGGGCTTCCCCAACGCAGGCAAGTCGACCTTCATCCGCGCCGTGTCCGCCGCCACCCCGCGTGTCGCCGACTACCCGTTCACCACGCTGCATCCCAACCTGGGCGTGGTCAGCCTTGGCACGGACCAGAGCTTCGTCATCGCCGACATCCCCGGCCTGATCGAGGGCGCGGCCGATGGCGCCGGCCTGGGCATCCAGTTCCTGCGCCACGTGTCGCGCACGCGCCTGCTGCTGCACGTGGTGGACATCGCCCCCATCGACGGTTCGGATCCGGTGGAGCAGGTGCACGCCATCGAGCAGGAGCTGCAGAAGTTCGATCCCGAACTGCTGGAGCGCCCCCGCTGGCTGGTGATGAACAAGGCCGACGTGCTGCCGGAGGACGAGCGCCAGGCAGTGGCCGAGGACATCGTCAAGCGGCTGGAGTGGAAGGGGCCGTGGTTCCTGGTGTCGGCCATCGCCCGCGAGAACACCATGCCGGTGTGCCAGAAGGTGTGGCAGTTCCTGTCGGAGCAGCAGATGGCGCACGAGGAACGGGTGGATATGCTGCCCGGCGACGTGCGATTGAGGGGAGAGGGTCACGCCGAATAAGCGTGGCGCCTTGCTGCCTCGAAACGAAAAAGCGGCCGGATGGCCGCTTTTTCGTTTCTTCCTCTCCCTCGTGGGAAGAGGGTTTCCCAGGGCACAAAAAAGCCGGCTTTCGCCGGCTTTCTCGCCAACCCGAGATTCAGTACGCGGAGCTGGCTTACGCCAGCTCGCGGATCTTCGCGTTGAGGCGGCTCTTGTGGCGAGCAGCCTTGTTCTTGTGGATCAGGCCACGCGAGGCGTAGCGGTCCATGACCGGCTGCGCGGCGGCAAAGGCCTCGACGGCGGCTGCCTTGTCCTTGGCCTCGATGGCCTTGACGACCTTCTTGAGGGCGGTGCGCACCATGGAACGGGCGCTGACGTTGCGCAGGCGGCGCTGCTCGGACTGGCGCGCGCGCTTCTTCGCGGACTTGATGTTGGCCAAGGTAGAACTCCGAAATGAATTGCTGGGTTGGAAAAAGACTGGCAATTATGCGGGCAATGGGCCGCAGCGTCAACAGCTTAGCGTTGTCAAGGTGTCCTGAGGGGCGCCGGGCCGCCCCAGGGGCGGCCAAAGGTGAACCGAAGGGCCTGATTATGCCACGTCCACGCTGTCATCTTGCCATGCCGGGCTGTCACACTACGCGCCTTTCGGCGCCCGGGCAGCGGGGTCTGGCGCGTCTCACCCGACAAAGGCACGACAAGAGGCATGAAGTCTCCCAGCATGTTCCGTGGGCTGCTGTCCTTCAGCAGCATGACCATGATTTCGCGCGTACTCGGTCTGGTCCGGGACATGTCGATCAATGCCACGTTCGGCGCCAACGCGGCCACCGACGCGTTCTGGGTGGCGTTCCGCATCCCCAACTTCATGCGCCGGTTGTTCGCGGAAGGCTCGTTCTCCACGGCCTTCGTGCCGGTCTTCACCGAGGTGAAGGAGAAGCGCCCCCACGAGGACCTCAAGCAGCTGATGTCCCGCGTGTCGGGCACATTGGGCGGCGTGCTGCTGGTCATTACCGCGCTGGGCGTGATCTTCGCGCCGCAGGTGGCGGCGCTGTTCTCGCAGGGCGCGGCGGATACGCCGGAGAAGTTCGCGCTCACCGCACAGCTGTTGCGCCTGACCTTTCCGTTCCTGTTGTTCGTGTCGCTGACCGCGCTGTGCGGTGGCGCGCTCAACAGTTTCCACAAGTTCGCGCTGCCGGCGCTCACACCGGTGATCCTCAACCTGTGCATGATCGGCGGCGCGCTGTGGCTGTCCAGGTTCGTGCATCCGCCGATCATGGCGATGGGCTGGGCGATCCTGCTGGCGGGCCTGCTGCAACTGCTGTTCCAGCTGCCGTCGCTGCGAGGCCTGGACCTGCTCACGCTGCCGCGCTGGGGCTGGAGCCACCCGGACGTGCGGCGCATCCTGACCTTGATGGTGCCGACGCTGTTCGGCTCCTCCATCGCGCAGATCAACCTGCTGCTGGATACGGTGATCGCGGCCTACCTGATGACGGGCTCGCAGAGCTGGCTGTCGCAGGCGGATCGCTTCCTCGAGCTTCCGCTGGGCCTGTTTGGCGTCGCGCTGGGTACGGTGATCCTGCCGTCGCTGTCCCGTCATCACGTGACCACCGACAGGGAAGGTTTCTCCAAGGCGCTGGACTGGGGCCTGCGCACCACGCTGCTGATCGCCGTGCCGGCCATGTTCGCGCTGATGCTGCTCGCGCGGCCGCTGGTGGCCACCTTGTTCCAGCATGGCCAGTTCACCCCGTTCGACACGCACATGGCTACGCTGTCGATCACCGCGCTGAGCTTTGGCCTGCCGGCGTTCGCCCTGGTGAAGGTGGCGCTGCCGGCGTTCTATTCGCGCCAGGACACCCGGACGCCAGTGCGCGCCGGCGTGGCGTCGCTGGTGGCGAACATGGTGATGAACGTGCTCTTCGTGGCCCTGCTTTACGTGCTGTGGGCCACGCCTGAGCAGCGCCAGCTGCCCTGGCTGGACGGCATCGCCGCCGTGCCGGGCCTGCATATGGCGCTGGGCATGGCCAGCGCGATCGCCAGCTACATCAACCTCGGCCTGCTGTGGCACTGGCTGCGCCGTGCCGGCGTGTACCAGCGCCAGCCGGGCTGGGCGCGTCACATGCTGCGCCTGGTGTTGTCGTGCGCGGTGATGGTGGCCGTGCTGCTGGCCGGCATGCACCTGTGGCCGGATTGGACCGATGCGGACAAATGGACGCGCGTGTGGCGCCTGGCCGTGCTGGTGGCGGCGGGTGGTGGCGCCTATGCGGTGACGCTGTTCGCGGCGGGGTTCCGGTTGCGGGAATTGCGGGGCGTTTGAGGTCGAAACTCGCCTTGGGCTTATTGCTCGTCATCCCCGCTTTCGCCGGGATGACGGTGAGGGAACGGGCGGGGCGTGAGTGACCGGAACCGGTGGCCTAAAGGCTATACTCGCCCGATGATGAGACTTTCCAGGGATGTCGCCGGTTCCACTCTGGCGCCCGGCGGCAGCGTGGTGGCCGTCGGCGCGTTCGATGGCCTGCATCGTGGTCACCAGGCCCTGCTTGCGCAGGTGCGCGAGCGCGCCGCCGAGCTTGGCCTCACGCCGATCGTGGTCAGCTTCGAGCCGCTGCCGCGCGCCTTCTTTTCGCCCGAGCCGGTGCCACGGCTTTCCAGCGTCCGCGAGAAGCTGCGCGGGTTCGACGCCGCGGGCATGGAGCAGGTGCTCTTGCTGCGCTTCAATCGCGCCCTTACTTCCATGTCGGCGGACGATTTCGTGCGTCGCGTGCTGGTGGATCGCTTGAGTGCCCACGAGGTCTGGGTCGGCGCGGATTTCCGCTTCGGCCACAAGCGCAGCGGCGACGTGGCGATGCTGGAGCGGGTCGGGCCGGAACTCGGCTTTACTGCCCGCACCATGCCGTCGGTTCTGCTGGACGGCGCGCGCGTCTCGGCCACGCGGGTGCGCATGCTGCTGGCGGCGGGTGAATTCGCGGGGGCGGCGCCCTTGCTGGGCCGGCCGTTCGTGATCGATGGCAAGGTGGAATACGGCAAGCAGTTGGGTCGCCAGCTCGGCTACCCCACGGCCAACATCCACCTGCGCGACCGCACCAGCCCGGTCCACGGCATTTTCGCAGTGCGCGTGGGCCTGGGCGAAAGCGAGTGCAACTGGCCGGGCGTGGCGAGCCTGGGCGTGCGGCCCACGGTGAACGAGGTGCCGGAGCCGCTGCTGGAGGTCCACCTGTTCGATTTCGAGGGCGATCTCTACGGCCAGCGCATGGCGGTGGAGTTCGTGGCCAAGCTCCGCGATGAGCAGAAATTCGACAACCTGGACGCGTTGACCGTCCAGATGGCCAAAGACGCGCGTCAGGCCCGCGAGCTGCTGGGCATGAATCCGCGTCTCAGCGAGGCGTAACCGGCTCAAATCCGGTAACGTTGGCGCTTTCGCCGCGTCATCCCGGTGCAACCCCGGCAAGCAGCTTGCCAGGGCAGGCCAGGGATGGCCTGCTCGTAGAGCAAGCGTGACCCACGCTTGCTCTACGGAGCCCGGTTCGGACAGGCGCCGAACCGGGCGTCCAGAACGTGTGGGAACACGCGTTCTGGACATCCAGTAAACCCTCAGAGCGTCCCCAGGCAATGACCCAGGATTACAAGAACACCATCAACCTGCCGCAGACGGAATTCCCGATGCGTGGCGACCTGCCCAAGCGCGAGCCCAAGTGGCTGGCCGACTGGCAGCAGGTGAACCGCTATGCGCAGATCCAGGAACGCGCGGCCAACCGCGACAAGGTGTTCGTGCTGCACGACGGCCCGCCGTACGCCAACGGTGCGATTCACCTGGGCCATGCGGTGAACAAGGTGCTCAAGGACGTGGTGGTGAAGTCGCGTCTGCTGGCCGGTTTCCGCGCGCCCTACGTGCCGGGCTGGGATTGCCACGGCCTGCCGATCGAAGTGGCGGTGGAAAAGAAGTTCGGCCGCGTGGGCGACAAGCTCGACGCCGCCGCCTTCCGCCAGAAGTGCCGCGAGTACGCGCAGCAGCAGATCGACCTGCAGCGCACGGACTTCAAGCGCCTGGGCGTGCTGGGCGACTGGGAAAACCCGTATCGCACGATGGATTTCAAGTACGAAGCCGACATGGTGCGCGCGCTGGCGAAGATCGTCGGCAACGGCCACGTCGTGCGCGGCGCCAAGCCCGTGTACTGGTGCTTCGACTGCGGCTCCGCGCTGGCCGAAGCCGAGATCGAATACGCCGACAAGGTCTCGCCGGCCGTCGATGTCGCCTATGACGCCGTCGATGCCAAGGCGCTCGCGCAGAAGTTCGGCGTGGACGCGGGCGATGCCATCGTCGCTATCCCGATCTGGACCACCACGCCGTGGACGCTGCCGGAAAGCCTGGCCGTGTCGCTGGGTGGTGAGCTCGAATACGCGCTGATCGAAGGCCCGGCGCGCGACGGCCATCGCGTGCTGCTGGTGGTCGCCAGTGCGCTCGTGGAGAAGGTGGCGCACCGTTACGGCATCGACGGCGAGCCCACGGTGCTCGGCCACGTGGCCGGCCAGGCGCTGGAAGGCGTGCTGCTCAAGCATCCGTTCTACGCGCGCGAAGTGCCTGTGCTGATCGGCGACCACGTGTCCGCCGAAGACGGCACCGGCGCCGTGCACACTTCGCCCGACCACGGCGTGGAAGACTTCGTCGTCTCGCGCAAGTACGGCATCGAGACCCTCAACTACACCGAGGCGCGCGGCACCTACCGCGCTGATACGCCGGCCGCGCTCGACGGCACCGTCATCGCGGGCAAGCACCTGTGGAAGGCCAACGACGAGATCGTCGAGCTGCTGCGCCGCCGCGGCGTGCTGCTGGCCTTCGCCAAGATCGAACACAGCTATCCGCATTGCTGGCGCCACAAGACGCCGGTGATCTTCCGCACCACGCCGCAGTGGTTCATCTCCATGGAGAAGGAAGGCCTGCGCCAGACCGCGCTCGACGCAATCAAGCAGGTGCGCTGGGTGCCGTCGTGGGGCGAGGAACGCATCGCCGGCATGGTGGGCGATCGTCCCGACTGGTGCATCTCGCGCCAGCGCACCTGGGGCGTGCCGATCGCGCTGTTCATCCACAAGGGCACGCAGGAGCCGCATCCCGATTCCGTCGCGCTGCTGGAGCAGGTGGCCAAGCGCGTGGAGCAGGGTGGCATTGACGCGTGGTACGCGCTCGACGCGGCCGAGTTGCTGGGCGACCAGGCCAAGGACTATGAAAAAGTCCTGGACGTGCTCGACGTGTGGTTCGACTCCGGCGTCAGCCACTTCGCCGTGGTGGGCCAGCGTCCCGAGCTGCAGCAGGGCAAGGCGTCCAGCTACAAGGTGATGTACCTGGAGGGCTCGGACCAGCATCGCGGCTGGTTCCAGTCGTCCCTGCTCACTTCGTCGGCCATGTTCGCCAAGGCGCCGTACAACGACGTGCTCACCCACGGCTTCACCGTGGATGCGCAGGGCCGCAAGATGTCCAAGTCGCTGGGCAACGGCATTGAGCCGCAGGACATCATGAAGAACCTGGGCGCGGACATCCTGCGCCTGTGGATCTGCTCGACCGACTACCGCAACGAGATGTCGCTGTCGGACGAGATCCTCAAGCGCGTGTCGGACACCTACCGCCGCATCCGCAACACCGCGCGCTTCCTGCTCGGCAACCTGGATGGCTTCGACCCCGCCAGGCACCTGGTGCCGGTGGAGGAGAGCCTGCTGCTCGACCAGTGGGCCGTACAGCAGGCCTACGACACGCAGCAGGCGGTGATGGCGGCGTACGATCGCTACGACTTCCCGGAAATCGTGCAGCGCGTGCAGAACTACTGCACCAACGAGCTGGGCGCGCTGTATCTGGACATCACCAAGGACCGCCTCTACACGATGCCGACCGAAAGCCACGGTCGCCGCAGCGCGCAGAGCGCGATGTACCGCATCGCCGAGGCGCTGGTGCGCTGGCTGGCGCCGGTGCTCAGCTTCACCGCGGAAGAAATCTGGCAGCACATGCCGGGCGAGCGCAGCGAAAGCGTGCTGTTCGAAACCTGGTACGACGGCCTGGCCTCCACCCAGGGTTCGCCGGAACAGCGCCGCTACTGGTCCGACCTGCTGGCGATCCGCGACACCGCCTCGCGCGTGCTCGAAGGCATGCGCAAGGGCGAGCAGATCGGCGCGTCGCTGGAGGCGAAGCTGGCGATCCATGCGGACCCGGCCATCGTCGCGCGCTATCAGCCCACGGCATCGGAACTGCGCTTCTTCTTCATCACCTCCGACGTTCGCCTGGATCTGGCCGGCGGCCAGCCGGCGGATGCGGTGCTGACGGAGCTGGAAGGCGCGGACGTGTGGGTCTCGGCCACCGTCAGCGACGCCGCCAAGTGCGTGCGCTGCTGGCACCGCCGCGACGACGTCGGCACGCACGCGAACCATCCGGAGCTGTGCGACCGCTGCATCAGCAATGTGGATGGCCCGGGCGAGGACCGTCGCTGGTTCTGAAGCACCGCACTTCTTCCTCTCCCCTCCGGGGGGAGGACCGAGGTGAGTCCCGAAAAAGGGGAGGGGAAGGGTGGGTGCTAGCGATAGGGCTTCAAAAGAACGCAGTCGCTCTATCCGAAACACTCCGCAAGATTGGCCCCTCACCCCAACCCTCTCCCCGAAGGGGAGAGGGAGTAACGCTCGCAGATTGATGACTCCATGAAACCCAAACCCAACGCCCTCAACTGGCTCCTGCTCTCCGCCGTCGTCATCGTGCTCGACCAGCTGAGCAAGTGGTGGGCGCTCACCGCGCTGGCGCCCGCGGGCACGCCGCATCCGGTGATTCCGGGTTTCCTCAACTGGACGCTGGCCTTCAACACGGGCGCGGCTTTCAGCTTCCTCGCCGGCAGCACGGGCTGGCAGCGTTGGTTCTTCGTGGCGCTGGCGGTGGTGATCAGCGGCGTGCTGGTGTCTTGGCTGTCGCGCACGGCGCGCGGCGACTGGAAAACCGCATTGCCCGTCAGCCTGATCATCGGCGGCGCGCTGGGCAACCTGATCGATCGCCTGCATGCCTCGCAGGTCACTGACTTCATCCACGTCTATTTCCGTGAATGGAACTACCCGGTGTTCAATCTCGCCGACTGTGGGATCACCGTGGGCGCCGTGGCACTGGTGGTTTTCGGCCTGTTTCAGGGCAAATCCAAGGCCTGAACGCGCCATCACGTACGGCTGCACCGGCCGTGCGATAATCCGGACCTGTCAGTCGACCCGATAGATCCGGAGCTTCCGTGGACATTCTGCTCGCCAATCCCCGTGGCTTCTGCGCCGGCGTGGATCGCGCCATCGCCATCGTCGAGCGCGCGCTCGAATCCTATGGCGCGCCCATCTACGTGCGCCACGAAGTGGTGCACAACCGCTACGTGGTCGACAAGCTGCGCAACGACGGCGCGGTGTTCGTGGAAGAACTGCACGAAGTGCCCGACGGCGCCACCGTGATCTTCAGCGCCCACGGCGTCTCCAAGGCCGTGCGCGAGGAAGCCGAGCAGCGTGGCCTCAAGGTGTTCGACGCCACCTGTCCGCTGGTGACCAAGGTGCACATGGAAGTGGCGCGCCTGGGCCGCACCGGCCGCAGCGTGGTGCTGATCGGCCATGCCGGGCATCCGGAAGTGGAAGGCACCATGGGCCAGTGGAACCCCGCCAACAAGGGCGAGATCCTGCTGGTCGAGTCGGTGGAAGACGTGGCCGAGTTGAAGCCGAAGTTTCCGCACGAGCTGTCCTACGTCACGCAGACCACGCTGTCGGTGGACGACACCAAGGCGATCATTGATGCGCTGCGCAGCACCTTCACCGACATCGAAGGCCCGCGCAAGGATGACATCTGCTACGCCACGCAGAACCGCCAGGACGCCGTGCGCCGCCTCGCCAGCGCGGTGGACCTGATGCTGGTGGTCGGCTCGGTCAACAGCTCCAACTCCAATCGCCTGCGCGAGTTGGCGGAGAAGGAAGGCGTGCGTTCCTACCTCATCGACGGCGCCGAGCACATCGAGCGCAGCTGGCTCGACGGCGTGACCCGCATCGGCCTCACCGCCGGCGCCTCCGCGCCGGAGAAACTGGTGCGCGACGTCATCGCGCGCCTGCAGTCGTGGGGCGCCGGCGCGGTGCGCGAGCTCGACGGCGAGCCGGAAACCATCACCTTCGCCCTGCCCAAGGAACTGCGCCTGGCCGGCGGCGTTTCGGCCAGCCTCTGAGCGGCAACGTCTTGCGCGGTTTCGCTCCGCTCCGTAGAATTGGCGGTTCATCGCCGGAATAGCTCAGTTGGTAGAGCGGCGCATTCGTAATGCGTAGGTCGCAGGTTCGACTCCTGTTTCCGGCACCAGAAAAATCAAAGGCTTGCGATGGTTTTTTGCCTCGCAGGCCTTTTTCTTGTCCGGCTTTTTCCAAGGCATTGACGCCGCCGATCAGCACCTGTCCGTGTGCACTTCCGGCAGGCCGTGTTTCGTAAGAAGATACCTAAAGTTTTTTCGACCGCTGCCGAAAAGCCGATGTGGCTTTTCAGCTTTGTCCCATACAGGGGGACTTGCGCGCCATAGTCATTTCGCCGCCACCAGGCCCAAGCATCGGATGGCCGATGCGCCTGCTGGCGCGAAATCACGCGACCCGCCGCACGGGCCGCGTGCATCGGCGTGTGCCTCCTGCATGGTCTGGACGGGTTGCGATGTGCTCGCGTCCCGCCTGTATCTGCAGTGATAAGGAAGGGTCGTGCTTCAAGGACAGAAGAAGGCGCCCGCATGGCGCTCATGGCTGACGCTCGCGGGTCTGTGTCTGCCGATGGCATCCGCCATGGCGCAGGTCGCCGATACCGCGACGCAGGAGATCCTGCGCCAGCAGGAACGCGAGCGCGCGTTGCGCGAACAACAGGCGCGGCGCCCCGACGTGCGCCTGCCTGCGCCCGAAAAGGCCGCCGAGGATCGCCTCCCCGCCGACGAAACGCCGTGCTTCGCCATCCACCAGATTCAGCTGGACGGCGATGACGCGTCGCGGTTCCAGTGGGCGTTGAAGGCGGCGGATGCGCCGCACGATCCCGCCACCGGCCGGTGCTTGGGCACGCAGGGCATCAATGTGGTGATGAAGCGCATCCAGAACGCCATCGTCGCGCGCGGCTATGTCACCACGCGCGTGCTCGCCAAGCCGCAGGATCTGCACAGCGGCGTGCTCACGCTCACCGTGGTGCCGGGCCGCATTCGCGCGATCCGGTTTGCGCCGGGCGTGGATGCGGGCGCCACGTCGTGGCGCGATGCGTTGCCGTCGCGCCCTGGCGATCTGCTCAACCTGCGCGACATCGAGCAGGCGCTGGAAAACTTCAAGCGCGTGCCCACCGCCGATGCGGACATCAAGATCGCGCCCGCCGACGGTGACGCGCAAGCTGGCGAAAGCGATCTAGTGATCGAGTGGAAACAAACCTCGCCGATGCGGCTCGCGCTGTCGCTCGACGACTCGGGAAGCGACGCCACGGGAAAACTGCAGGGGGGCGCCACGCTGTCGCTGGACAATCTGCTGACGTGGAACGACCTGTTCTACGCCAACCTGGGACAGGCCGTGCTGGACGGCGACCGCAAGGGCACGCGCAGCTACACCGTGCACTACGACGTGCCCTATGGCTATTGGCAGCTGGGCGCCACGGCCAGCAGCTACAGCTATCACCAGACGGTTGCCGGCTATCAGCAGAACTACGTCTACAGTGGCACCAGCCACAACGCCGACGTGCGACTCAGCCGTCTGCTCTATCGCAACGCCACGCTCAAATGGGGAGCGTACGTGCGTGCATGGGAGCGCGACTCCAACAACTTCGTCGACGATACCGAGGTGCTGGTGCAGCGTCGTCGGCAGGGCGGGTGGGAAGCTGGCTTCACCTACAAGCAGTTCATCGGCGCGGCCACGCTGGACGCGAATGCCGCGTATCGCCGCGGCACGGGCGCCTTCAACGCGCTGCACGCGCCGGAGGAAGCCTTTGGCGATGGCACTTCGCGCACCCAGCTGATCACTGCGGACGCCACGCTCACCGTGCCGTTCCAGCTTGGCGGACAACGCTTGCGCTACATCGGCAGCTGGCGTGCGCAATGGAGCCAGGCGCCGCTGGTGCCACAGGATCGCTTCGCCATTGGCGGCCGCTACACCGTGCGCGGCTTCGACGGCGAGCTGTCGCTGACCGGCGACCGCGGCTGGCTGCTGCGCAACGACCTGGGTTGGAGCGTCGGCGGCGGCCAGGAGCTCTATCTCGGCGCGGATGTCGGCCACGTCAGCGGCCCGCCCACGCAATGGGAACTGGGCAAGACGCTCGCGGGCGCGGTGCTTGGCCTGCGTGGCGGCTGGCGCGGCTTCGCGTGGGATGCCTTTGTCGGTGCGCCCATCAGCAAGCCGCATGGTTTCCAGACCGACAACCCCACCACCGGTTTCACCCTCAGCTGGTCGTACTAGCCCGGCGCGGACGAGCGCGCCATGTGTCGTTTGCCTGACAGGGAAAGTCCATGAACAAGCATCTGTATCGCATCGTCTTCAACCACGCGCTCGGCCTGTTCCAGGTCGTATCGGAGCTGGTCCGCCGGCCGGGGCGCGGCGTATCGAAGGAGGCCGGCGTCGTGGCGGCCGCGGTGCGCCCGGTCAGCCTGGCGTTGTGGGTCAGCTTCGGTTGGATCGGCCTGGCTTCCGTGGCAAGCGCGCAGATCGCAGGCGACATGCAGGCGCCGGGCAACCAGCGGCCCACCGTGATGGCCGCGCCCAACAACGCGCCATTGATCAATATCCAGACGCCCAGCGCGGCCGGCGTATCGCGCAATACCTACAGCCGCTTCGATGTCGGCAACGAAGGCGCGGTGCTCAACAACTCGCACACCAACACTCAGACGCAGCTGGCGGGCACGGTATCCGGCAATCCGTGGCTCGCCAACGGCACGGCCAAGGTGATCCTCAACGAAGTCACCGGACCCAATCCCAGCCAGTTGAACGGCTACATCGAAGTGGCGGGCGACCGCGCGCAGGTAGTCATTGCCAATCCCTCCGGCATTGCGTGCGACGGCTGCGGTTTCATCAATGCGAACCGCGTGACGTTGACCACCGGCGTGCCGGTGCTCAACGGCGGCGCGCTGGACGGCTATCGCGTCACCGGTGGCACCATTCAGATCAACGGCAAGGGCATGGATGCCAGCCGTGCCGACTACGCCGACATCATCGCGCGCGCCGTGCAGGTCAACGGCGGCATCTGGGCGCCGCAGCTGCAGGTCACCACCGGTGCCAACGACGTGAAGGCGGATCCGTCGCAGGCCAGCGCGATCACCGCTGACGGCAACAAACCCACGTTCGCGCTGGATGTCAGCGCGCTGGGCGGCATGTACGCCAACAAGATCGCCTTGCTCGGCACCGAGCATGGCCTGGGCGTGCGCAACGCTGGCAACATCGGCGCGCAGGCCGGCGAGTTGACCGTCACCGTCGACGGCCGCCTGGAAAACACCGGCAGCCTGCAGTCGCAAACCAACACGCAGATCAACGCCAGTGGCGGCATCGCCAACGCCGGCACGCTCAGCGCCACGCGCGAACTCGACATCGCCACCGCGCAGGACGTCGACAACAGCGGCGGCGCCTTGAACGCGGCACGCATCGCCGTCGATGCGGCGTCGATGCGCAATGCCGGCGGCACCATCACGCAGACCAGCGCGCAGGCCATTGCCATGCAGGTGGGCACCTTGTCCAACCGCAACGGCGGACGCATCGGCATGCCAGAGGTGGACGCGGGCAGTGGATCCTCCGGCACACCCGGTTCATCGACCGGCAACGGCGGTGCGTCGACGGCCGGCAGCAGCGGTAGCGGCAGCAGTGCGGGTAGCAACAGCGGCGGCGCGGGCGTGACGCCTGTGCCGCCGCTGGCTGATGGCGCGCTGCATATCACCGGCCTGCTCGACAACGATGGCGGCCGCATCACGGCGGCCTCCGGCTTCGACCTGGTCACGAGCAATGGCGTGGCCAATGATGGCGGCCAACTGGCCTTGCGCCAGCTCACGCTCACCGGCGGCGATCTGAGCAACCGCAACGGCGTGCTTTCCGTCGACAAGGCATCGACCGTGCATGCCGCGCAGGTCGTCAACGACGGCGGCCAGTTGAACTTCGCCAAGGCACTGGCGTTCGATGCGCAGGCACTCTCCAATCGTGCTGGCAGTTTCCTGCTGGCCGATCCCGCCGCCATGACATTTACGGTCGCCGGTGTGCTGGACAACACCGGCGGCACGCTCGCCAGCAACGCCTCGCAGTTCACGCTGAGCAGCGCCGCCCTCATCAATGAAAAGGGCGCCATCAATCACGCCGGCGCCGATGGCTTCTCGCTTAGCACGGGTAGTTGGCTGGGAGCGGGCGGCACGGTGGCCACCGCGGGCGCGGCGAGCATCAGCGCGGGCACGGTCGATCATCAGGACGCGGTACTTAGCGCGACGCAACTCACCTTCCGCGCCGTCAATCTGGACAACCGTGGCGGCACCATCGCTTCCTCCGGCGACCAGACCAATATGCTCAACGTGGTCGGTGCGCTGGACAATGGCAGCGGTGGCGTCATCCGCAGCAATGGCGATCTTTTCCTCACGGCGGAAACGTTCGGAAACGCGGGCGGCACGGTGCAGCACGCGGGGCAGGGAACGTTGGGCATCTACGCGATCACGCTCAACGGTATCGGCGGGACCATCGCCAGCAACGGCACGTTGTCGCTGACCGGCGACACGATCAACGTGGGCAAGGGAACCACGTACGCGCAGAACGTCATCGTCGATGCCGGTTCGCTGACCACCGCCGGCGGCTCGCTGACCGCGCTGGGCGCAGGTGCGCTGAATGTCCGGACACGCAATGCGTTCGACAACACGGGTGGTACAGTCGCCACCAACGGCGCAATGCAGATCGACGCCGGCTCACTGGACAACACCGGCGGCAAGCTGAGCGCCGCCGGCCATGACGCATCCCGGGTGCAGGTGGCCGATGCGTTCGCCAACAACGCAGGCACCATCGCCACGTCGGGGGCCACAACACTGCATGCCGGCACGCTGGCCAATGTGGGAGGCGTCGTGCAGGTGGCCGGCGGCACGCTCACCGTCACGGCGGATGGCCTGCTCGACAACAGCGTGAAGGGCACGTTGACGTCCGATGGCGATCTGTCCGTCAACGCGACTACGTTCGACAACACACAAGGCACCATCGCACATGCGGGCACGGGCACGCTGACCATTCAGGCGACGACGCTCAATGGGCAGGGCGGCACCATCGCCAGCAACGGCGCACTCTCGCTCACAGGCAGAGCGATCAACCTTGCGAGCGGCACCACGTACGCGCAGTCCATCGTGCTGAATGCGGATTCGCTGAGCACGGCCGGCGGTACTTTCACCGCGCTCGGCGGCACTCCGCTGAACCTCACCGTGCGTGGCCTGTTCGACAATACGCACGGCACGGTGGCGACCAATGGCGCCTTGCAGCTCAAGGCCAGCTCGCTGACCAATGCAGACGGCAGCTTTGCCGCTGCTGGCAAGGACGCGACGAGCATCGCCGTCACGCAGACCTTTGACAATACGCGCGGCACGCTGGCTGCGATGGGTGCCACCACTATCCATGGCGGCACCATCGTCAATCAGGGCGGTGCGATCCAGGCGAGTGGTGGTTCCACGCTTACCGTCACCGCCGATGACCTGCTCGACAACAGCGCCAAGGGTACGCTCACGTCCGATGGTGATCTGTCGGTTACTGCGGCCACGCTCGACAATACCCAAGGCACCATTGCCCACGCAGGCACGGGCGCGCTGACCATCCAGGCGGCGACGCTCAACGGTCAGGGTGGAACTATCGCCGGCAACGGTTCGCTTTCGCTCACGGGTGGCGCGATCAATCTCGCCAACGGCATCACCTACGCACAGTCCATCGCACTGAATGCGGATTCGCTGAGCACGGCCGGCGGCAACTTCACGGCGCTTGGCGGCACGCCGTTGAACCTCACCGTGCGCGGCCTGTTCGACAACACGCGCGGCACCGTGGCGACCAATGGCGCGCTGCAGCTTCAGGCGCAATCGCTGGCCAATACGGACGGCAAGCTGACGGCTGCCGGCGCGGATGCCACGTCCATCGTCGTCACCAACGCGCTGGACAACACCCGAGGCACGCTGGCCGCGATGGGTGCGACTACGGTTCACGGCGGCAGCATCGTCAACCAGGGTGGCACCATCCAGGCTGGCGGCGGTTCCACGCTCACGGTCACGGCCGATGGTCTGCTCGACAACAGCCAGCATGGCGTACTCGCCAGTGACGGCGACCTCTCCGTGACCGCGGCCACGCTCGACAACACGCAGGGCACCATCCAGCATGCGGGGGAGGGCGCCCTGACCATCAATGCGTCCACGCTGCACGGCGCGGGCGGCACCATCGCCAGCAACGGCAGTTTCGCCCTGCATGGCGGCGCGCTCGACCTGAGCGGTGGTACCACCTATGCGAAAGCCATCACGCTGGATGCGGATTCGCTGAGCACGGCCGGCGGCAATCTCACCGCGTTGGGAGGAACTCCACTGACCCTTACGGTGCGCGGCCTGTTCGACAATACGCACGGCACCGTCGCCACCAACGGCGCACTGGAGGTCAGCGCGCAGTCGCTGACCAACACCGACGGCACCTTCAGTGCAGCCGGTACGGATGCCACCCGCTTCGCTGTCGCGCAGACTTTCGACAATACACGCGGCACGCTGGCAGCGATGGGCGCTACTACCGTCCACGGCGGAACCATCATCAACCAGGGCGGCGTGATCCAGGCGGGCGGCGGTTCCACACTGAACGTCACGGCGGACGACCTGCTCGACAACGGTGCCAAGGGCACGCTGACGTCCGATGGCGATCTGTCCGTCAACGCGACTACGCTCGACAACACGCAAGGCACCATTGCGCACGCAGGCACGGGTGCGCTGACCATTCAGGCGAAGACGCTCAATGGCCAGGGCGGTACCATCGCCAGCAACGGCGCACTCTCGCTCACGGGCGGCGCGATCAACCTTGCGAATGGCACCACCTACGCGCAGTCCATCGTGCTGGAAGCGGAATCGCTGAGCACGGCCGGCGGCAACCTCACCGCGCTGGGCGCATCGCCGCTGAACCTCACCGTGCGTGGCCTGTTCGACAACACGCGCGGCACGGTCGCTACCAACGGCGCGCTGCAACTCAACGCCGGCTCGGTGACCAATGCCGACGGCAACCTCACGGCCGCCGGCAAGGACGCGACCAGCATCGCCGTCGCGCAGACCTTTGACAATACGCGCGGCACATTGGCCGCGATGGGTGCCACCACCATCCACGGCGGCAGCATCGTCAACCAGGGCGGCACGATCCAGGCGGGTGGCGGTTCCACGCTCAGCGTCACCGCCGATGACGTGCTCGACAACAGCGCCAAGGGCACGCTCACGTCCGATGGCGATCTGTCGGTTACTGCGGCCACGCTCGACAATACCCAAGGCACCATCGCCCACGCAGGCACGGGCGCGCTGACCATCCAGGCGGCGACGCTCAATGGGCAGGGCGGCACCATCGCAAGCAACGGCGCGCTCTCGCTCACTGGTGGTGCGTTGAATCTTACCAATGGCACGACCTACGCACAGTCCATCGCACTGAATGCGGATTCGCTGAGCACGGCTGGCGGCAACTTCACCGCGCTTGGCGGCACACCGTTGAACCTCACCGTGCGCGGCCTGTTCGACAACACGCGCGGCACGGTGGCGACCAATGGCGCGCTTCAGATCGATGCGAAGTCGCTGACCAACACCGGCGGCACGCTAACCGCTGCCGGCACCAGCGCTACTCGCATCACCGTCGCCCAAGGTTTCGACAACACCGGTGGCACGCTGGCCGCGATGGGTGCGACCACGGTTCACGGCGGCAGCGTCGTCAATCAGGGCGGTACCGTTCAGGCGGGCGGTGGCTCGACGTTGAACGTCACCGCGGATGGCCTGCTCGACAACAGCCAGCATGGCGTGCTCGCCAGCGACGGCGACCTCTCCGTGACCGCGGCCACGCTGGACAACACGCAGGGTGCGATCCAACACGCCGGGCAGGGTGCGTTGACCATCCGTGCGGCCACGCTCAACGGTCAGGGCGGCACGCTCGCCAGCAATGGCGCGCTGACCATCGCGGGCGCCAGCACCAACCTGCGCGGCGGCACCACCACGGCGCAGCAGATCAGCATCGACACGGGCTCGCTGGTCACCGCGGGCGGCAACCTCTCCGCGCTCGGCACCGGCTTGCTGCATCTGGGCGTGAGCGGTGCGATGGACAACAGCGGCGGTCATGTCGCTACCAATGGGGCGTTGCAGCTCAACGCGGGTTCGCTGTCCAACGCCAACGGCTCCATCCTTGCGGCCGGCGCGAATGCCAGCTCGCTGCTCGTCACCAATGCGTTCGACAACACGCGTGGCACGTTGGCCACTACCGGCACCACCACGTTGCATGTGGGCAGCCTCGACAACACCGGCGGCACGGTGCAGTCCGCCAGTACGGGCACGCTGACCGTCACCACGGACGGCCGTCTGGTCAACGATAGCGGCACGCTGGTCAGCAACGGCGCGCTTGCGCTCACCGCCGGCAGCGTGAGCAACCATGCCGGCGCCATCCAGGCGCAGCAGGGCATCACGGCGACGGCGGCGGGCACGCTCGACAACAGCGGCGGCGCCCTGATTGCCGGTGGCGATGTGAATGTGTCGGCGGGTACGCTGCTCAACCGCGACACCATCCAGGGCGGCCCAGCCAATAGCGCGATCGCCACGCAGGGAATCTTCGGCAACCGCGTGCAGGTGCAGGCCGACACCATCGACAACACGCGTGGCCAGATCCACGCCAACGACGCGCTCACTTTGCGCGGCCGCAGCCAGGGCAGCGCGGCGATCACTAATGCCGCCGGTTCGCTGGACGGCACGGGCGCGGTCACCGTCACGGCCTCCACGCTCGACAACACCGGCGGCCAGCTGATCCAACGCGGCGACGCGGGAGCGCTGTCGCTCACCGTGAATGGCGCACTCGGCAACACCGCGCACGGATTGATCGGCGCGGAAGGCGTTGCAAATATCCAGGCCGGTTCCTTCGACAACAGCGGCGGCACGGCGTATGCCCGCCACGATTTCACGCTCACCAGTTACGGCAATCTGTTCAACCGCAGCGGCGGCCAACTGCAGACCAGCGGTGCGTTGGCCCTCACGGCCAACGGAAGCTTCGACAACAGCGGCGGTGCGGTGGATGCCACCGGCGCCGCCACGGTAAGCGCGGCAAGCGTGTCCAATGTTGGCGGCCAGCTGCTCGCGGGCAATGCGGGCAACCCCAATGCGACGCTGCAGGTGACATCGGGCAGTGGCATCGACAATCGCGGCGGCTCCATCGGCAATCGTGGCGGCGACACCAACGTTCACGCATCGAGCATCGACAACAGCAGTGGCGGCAAGCTGGTCGCGCAGCGCAATGTGAATCTGGATAGCGTCGGCGCACTCAACAATATCGGCGGCACGGTCTATGCCACCGGCGATCTCAGCTACCAGAACGGCAACGCCTGGCTCGACAACTCCGGCGGTCAGTTCGGCGCGGGCGGCACGGCGTGGACCACGCTGTCCAGCATCACCAACGCCAATAGCGGCCATATCCAGGCCGGCACGCTCTGGCTCAACACGACTACGTTGAACCTCAACGGCGGCGAGATCGACGCCGGTGCGTTACACGCGCAGGTGTCCGCCATCAATGGCGTCGGCCGCCTCTACGGCTCGCAGCTGCTCGATGCGCATATCAATGGCGACTATACGTATGCCGCCGGCCAGCGATTCGAGAGCGATGGCGTGCTCAGCCTCACCGTGGGTGGCACGCTCACCAATCAGGGCGCCCTGCAGACGCAGGGCGAGCTGGACATCACCGCTGCCAACCTGATCAACCAGGGCAGCATCAACGCCAGTGCGGGCAACGGCGGCGCCAGCGCCAACATCAACACCAGCGGCCTGATCGACAACCAGCGCGGCGGGCGTATCGAGGCCGACACGCTCACCCTCACCGCCAGCGACGTCACCAACACAGGCAACATCGTCGGTGACAACGTGCGTATCAACGCCAACACGCTCACCAATGGCCGCGACCTGGGCACGGCCATGGCCGCCGTGGATTACGGCGAGGGTTTTATCGGTGCGGCCAATGGTATGGATCTGCGCATCGCGCAGCGCCTGGACAATCTGGACGGCGATATCTTCAGTGGCGGCAACCTCAACATCGCCGGTCGCTGGGATGGCACGCGCGTCGCCGCGTTGAACAATGTGTCCGGCCGCATCCAGGGACAGGGCAACGTCTCCATCGATGCGGACCAGCTCGACAACCGCCGCCGCGTCATCAACACCGCCACCTATGTGCTGAGCGCGGACGAGCAGGCCGCCAACAGTGGTAGCGCCACCGTGGCGCAATTCCTATACAGCGACAGCGATCCCAACCACAGGCCGCCGGCCGTCGGCGCGGATCAGGTGGTGGACGCGGCCGGGCAGGCCAAGGCCAAGGCGTATTGCGATAGCCATAACTACTCGTCGCTGCGTTGCATTGGTTATCCGCAGGGTCGTGGGTCGCCGGTGGTGTTCCAGTCGGTGACCACCAGCACGCTCACGCAGGTCACTGTGATCACCAGCGCCAGCGCGGACAGCCGCATCGAGTCCGGCGGCGACATGGTGCTCAACGGCAACATCCGCAACAGCGCGTCCACCATCGCCGCTACGCGCAACCTGACCATCAACGGCAGCGGTGGCGGCGACGGCTGGGCCAGCGTGCAGAACATCGCCTGGATGCCCAGCGGCCAGGTCACCACCACCACCAACTACCAGACGCAGTCGCAGTACCTGATCAACAGCCCGCGCACCTGGCTCGATGGCGACTGGTGGACCTACGACACCTCCAGCGGCAGCCAGTCCGTGCTGCTCGCGCCGGGCAACGTGCCGAGCTGGGTCACCTACGACGTGGGCCAGGGGCTGAGTGCCACCATCACGGCGGGCGGCAATCTTTCCATCGGCGGCAACGTCACCAACACGGTGGTGGGCGCCAAGGGTGGCGGTGGCGCCATCAACGCGGGCGATCTCACCGGCCCCGGTGGCGTGGCGTTACGCAGCGCCAGTTCCGCGCGCGCCGGCAACGCGGGCAGTGTCGACAACGCGCACGGCAGCGCCGTCGCGGGCACGGGGCGCGTCAATGGCACGCAAGGGCAGGCGGTTTCCGGTGCGGGCGGCGTGGACGATGCGCAAGGCCAGGCGGTCGGCGACATCGGCCGCGTCAACGGCGCGCAAGGCCAGCTGATCACGGAGACCAGCCGCGTCAACGCTTCCCAGGGTCAGGGTGTGGGCAATGCCGGCAGCGTGGCACGCGCGGATGGCGGCAAGGTTGGCGATGCCGGCGGCGCCAAGGGCGTCGGTGCGCAATCGGTGGGCTCATCCGAACAGGCCTTGCCCGGTTACGTGCCGCCTTCCAACGCCATGTATGCGCAGAACGGCGACCCCAGCGCACCTTTCCTGGTGAGCACCGCGCCGCGTTTCGCCAAGGGCGCATCCACCAGTTCCGACTATCTGCTGAAAGCACTGGGCGACGACCCCAGCAACACGCAGAAGCGGTTGGGCGATGGCTATTACGAACAGCAACTGGTGCTTGATCAGTTGCTGCAACTCACCGGTCGCCGCACCTTGAACGGCGGCGACCCCATGGCGCAGTACACCGCGCTGATGAACGGCGCCGCCAGCGAAGCCGAACGCCTGGGCCTGAGCCTGGGCGCGCCGCTCACCAGTTCGCAGATCAGCTCGCTGCAGTCGGACATCGTGTGGCTGGTGGATCAGGTGGTGGATGGCCAGCATGTGCTGGTGCCGGTGGTGTACCTGTCCAAGGCCACCGCCGAACGCCTGCAGAACGATGGCGCACTGCTCGCTGGCGACACGGTAAACATCCAGTCCGGCGGCACCGTGCGCAACGACGGCACCATCACCGGCACGCAGAGCACTGTGATCAATGCCGACACGCTGATCAACCACGGCACGCTCAATGGCGGCCAGCAACTCGCCATCGCCACGCGCAACGACACCATCAACAGCGGTGCCATCAAGGGTGGCACTGTCAGCGTGCAGGCAGGGCGGGATCTGGTCAGCACCGGCGCCATCACCAGCACCGGCGACATGGCGCTTGCGGCAGGCCGCGACCTCACCGTGGGCAGCGCACCCGTGCAATCGGGCGGCAACCTCGCCATGGTGGCCGGCCACGACCTGACCGCCTCGGCAAGCCACATCTCCGCCGTGGGCAACGCCCAGCTGGTGGCCGGCAACAACCTCAACCTCGATGCCACCGTGCACACCACTCGCACCGGTGGTGCGTCCAACGGCCAGGAAAACACCACGCACGCCGTTACTGATATCACTGCAGGCGGCAACCTTGCCCTGGTCGCCGGCAACGACCTTACCAGCGTGGGCGCGCAGCTGAAGGCAGGCAACCAGCTGGGGCTGAGCGCCGGTCACGACATCACGCTCAACGCCGTGACGGACAGTCAATCCAACTACAGCAAGACCGCGGCAGGCAGCACGGTCAGCGCCACGCGGAGCATCGACGAGACCGTGCGCGGCAGCACGTTGAGCGGTGCCAATGGCGTCAGCATTGTCGCCAAGAACGACCTTACCGCCACCGCCGCCACCATCAGCTCCACCAACGGCGGCATCGGCCTCATGGCGGGCCACGACCTGACGCTGAACACCGCGCAGGAAAACCACAGCACCGTCACCGACACCAAGACCACCGACAGCGGTCTGCTGTCCAGTACCACCAAGCGCACGCACGACAGCGTGAGCGACAGCCTCGCCATGGGCACCACCATCAGCGGCGACAGCGTCTCCATGGCGGCCGGCCACGATTTGACGGCCACCGCCGCGCAGATCGCCGCCGACCACGACATCGTCATGGCCGCGGGCAACAACCTCACGCTCAACACCGCCAACGACGTCCATACCGAAGAACACGGCACCAGCAAGACCAAGTCCGGCCTGATGGGTGCCGGCGTCGGCATCATGCTCGGCGAAGCCAAGCAGAGCCAGGACGCCACGCTCACGCAAACCACGCCCACCGGCACCACTGTGGGCAGCCTCGGCGGTAGCGTCACCATGACCGCCGGCAACACCGTCCACCTCACCGACGCCAACGTGCTCAGCGACACCGGCACCGCCATCGTGGGCAAGAACGTCACGATCGACGCGGCGGTGGGTACGACGGATACGTCGCAGACGTACAAGCAGAGCAGTGCCGGCATCACGCTTGGCCTCACAGGCGGCGCCGTAACCGCGGCGCAAGCCGTCTATCACGCGGCCAAGGGAGCAAGTAAGAGCGACGACTCGCGCCTGAAGGCATTGTACGCAGCCCAGGGTGCCGAGGCGCTCTTCTCTCCGGGTGCGGGCAATATGATGGGCCTGGGCGGGCAGACCGGTGCCGAGGCCATGGGGCAGGCGGCCCAGGGCAATGCCAGCAGTGCTGGTGTCAGCCTGCGCATCGGCATTGGTGCGAGCAGCGCTACGGCGACCTCCAGCACGCATGACGAAACGGCCTACGGAAGCACCATCCGCAGCAACGGCAACGTGGTGATTGCCGCAACCGGCGGCGACCTCAACGTCATTGGCAGCAAGATCAGCGGCGACAACGTGGCACTGACTGCGGCCAACAATCTGAATCTGCTGAGCCAGGCGGAGCAGCATACCGACAAGAGCAGTAACAAGAATGCTGGGGGCGAAGTCGGTTTCAGCGTGGGTGCGACCACCGGCTGGTACGCCAGCGTCAGCGCCGGAAAGGGCGACGGCCACGGCAACGGCACGACCCATGCCACGACCACCATCAATGCCACCCATGGGCTGAGCATTACGAGCGGAGGCGACACCACCATTCAGGGCGCTCAAGCCAAGGGTGAGACCGTGCTCGCCAATATTGGCGGCAACCTCAATATCGCCAGCGAGCAGGACACTGACGACTTCCATAGCAAGCAGCAGCAGATCGGCGTTACGGTGGCTACTGGCAGTGGCATGTCAGGCAGCTACAACCAGAGCAACACCGACAGCCACTACGCCAGCGTCACCACCGTCAGCGGCATCGCGGCAGGCGATGGTGGCTTCAACATCCACGTCAACGGCAACACCGACCTGAAGGGCGGCGTCATCGCGAGTACCGCCGATGCAAGCAGGAACCTGCTGGACACCGGCAGCCTGACTTTCAGCAACATCGAAAATCATGCCGAATACAGCGCCAGCAGTTTCGGCGTTGGCACGGGTGGGCCCATGGGCATGGCCGGTTTGGCTGGCCTTGCGATGCCGCAAACCGGTAGTGCAAGCAGCACCACAAAGGCCGGTATAGCCGATGGCACCATCATCACCCGCAACGGCAACACCGACCTGAGTGGGCTGGACCGCAACCCCGATATCAACGCACAAGGGCTCAAGCAGATCTTCGATCAGAAGAAGATCGCGGAGAACCAACAGATCGCTGCGCTTGCCGGGCAGGTAGGCATGACGGCGGTCGGCGACATTTCCGCCTACATGGCGAACCACGCGACCACGGAACAAGAGCAAAAGTCTTGGCAGGACGGCGGTGCCAACAAGGTGATCCTGCATGGACTCGTGGGTGCAGGTACGGCAGCCCTTAGCGGAGGGAATGTTGCGCAGGCTGCGGCGGGCGCGGCGGCAAGTGAGGCCGCCAGCAAGGCGATGGGCGACTGGTTGTGGGATAACTACAAGATCAGTGCGACATCCGAAGAGGGTAAGAGCTTGCTGGGGCTGGCGAGCGCTGCGATTGGTGGTGTTGTAGGTGGTGGCGCGGGGGCGTCGACGGCGCTGCAGGGCGAGCAGTTCAATCGGCAGTTGCACCCTGATTATGTGCAGCATCTCCAGTCCGAGGCCGAGAAATTTGCTGAGCAACAGTGTGGTTGCAATCTTGGTGCATTGAGTCCGGAGGATCAAAAAGCTGCTACTGACAATGCGATGCAGACATTGCTTCAAACGGCGCAACGAATGCAGGACGACACCTTCGATGCGAAGTTCAATGGCGCCCCGATTGATGCCACCGCCAGGGCGTTCATCCAGAATGACAACTTCGGCGAGTACATCGGCGGCACTTATTACAATCTATCGCAGGCAACGAAAGACGAGCGTGCCAACCCAACGATAAATGCTTATGCGCTCTACATGCGGCTGAATCAGGATAACAATGGCGGAATAGAAGCCATCATGCCAGCAACGGGCTACAGTCTTAGTCAGTATTGGGGGCTTGCTCAAGCCGACTACAACTCCGGGAGACCGCAAGGCCAGAATTTCGATGTTCAGATGGAAAGCTGGATGAGGCAGGACTCGTTGGACTTCCTGAAGTTCAACGGAAAAATTGCCGCTGCAGGCGCTCTTGGTGGATTTGCCTCTCTCTCTCCGGCGCTCAACACCCTTTACATGGGCTACAACACCTATGAAGGTGCAGATCAAGTCCAGCAAGGAAACTACGTCTTGGGCGGACTGCAAGCAGTGGGCGGACTTGTTGGGCTTGGCCAGGCGGCCCGCGAATTGGGCCAGGTATCGAGTCTGAGCGAGGCACTGTGGAGCCCCTTGGGGCGCGCGTCCAAAGCTACCATCGTTGGATCCGGCGAGGGGCAGAGCAACAACGTCGCTGACGAAATAGATGCTCTGCAGCGTATTGGCCAGAATCCGATGGGGCCGCTGCTGGAAGGCAAGGCGCCAGGTAGTGTGCTCAACACACAATATGTCCGGCAACTGGAAGCGGGAACGCTGCCAGGGCTTGGGACGGCAGGGCAGCCTCGCGTCATGCAGGCTAGCTTGGCTCCAAGTGCGACAGCTAATGATTTTGCCGTTCAACTGCTCGGTAGGGAGCCCACGCAAGCAGAGTACCTGGCAGGTTCTACGCGACTAAATAAGGGCAATTGCCAGGGGTGTTGGATGGCAACGCGGGAGGACGGAACAACGATTATTTATAGGCCGGAAGGGATGGCGACACAGACGCTTGGTACAACTGCGACCGTTGAAATCAACAATCCGAGATTCCAATCTGTGAATAATGGTGAAAAGCAGCTCAAACTGAAATTTCCGCAGACTGGTGCTGCCGACGTAGGAGGACGCCCATGAAATTGCCGGAAGACGTAGCGATTTGGCTGCAGGGGCGTATCGCCATGATGTCGACTGACGATATGTCTGCTCTTGCATTTTCATCAGGTCGAATCGAGAGCTGTCCAGATGACACGATTGCGCGATGGCAGCTTGCAGTAGATATGATCCATCGATGCGTGGTTAGTGGTGTTTTGGAGATCAATCCTGCACTCACGGACTTTGTCATGGCCGAAGGTCTTCAGGCGGCCACGCGAGAAATGGCGATGGTGGACCCTTTTAAGTTTCCGGGAGATGCCGGTGCCCAGTTGATATGGCTCGGGTCGTATTTATATTGCACGAGTCATTTTCGATTGCGCGTCGCTCACTATGGGCTGCTCGATGCCGACGAAGCTGATGCCATAGCTCAGAGTTGTTTGTATGTACTTGGGCATCCAAAGGATTACCCGGCTTATGTCGCCAAACAAGCAGAACAGCGTCAAAAGGCTGACCACTATTTTGAATGTGCACGCGTCTCTCGCGACGCGGGTTGGGTTAAGGGTAAAGACATCACTGTATTGAACCCTGACTTTATTGAGGAAATAGAAGGCCTATGCGAGGCACACGGCGTCCCCTGGGCTAGTGCGCCGATAATTCCCGTTGTGCCCGGTCCATAGAACTAAGCTTCAAAGCGAAACGAAAAACAACGGGAATCGACCGGTCGTGCGCATGAGATGGCTCTCGTGAGTGGGCGACCGGTCAATGCGACGAGTGCCGAGAAAGCCATGAAGATGCCATGCCGTGCGGCAGACCACTTGCAATATTGGCTCATCCGCACATCGACAGACGACGAGTTCGGAATTTCGACTGCTCAGAACCTCGCAATCTACCGAGATAGGTTGGGGCGAGCTGACGTCCGACGTCGCTGATTCCTATCCGTTCAACTAGCGCAGATCATATTTGATGAAGTAAAGAGCGTTTTAGTCCCTTGAAGATATTCCGTCGCGGCCGCGGAATTGGCCGGTGAGTGGGGGCAGTTAGACGAGGGTGCTGTCGAGCGAAGTGCGGCCGATATGCTCGGAGAAGGCCGGAAACGGCCATTTGAATGTCACGCAGTAAGGTGAGAGCAATGCGCGCAATGGTTAAGGGTCTGTCTAGCGATGATTTTGATTTGGAAGTTGGCTCCCCGGATGACATGACGTGTTTTGCTTTAAATCTGCGTCTGCGCATAGGACGGGAAGAATCCAAAGGCGCGGATGACTTCTCATTGCTTGTGTGCACGCCCACCTGGCTAGAGCAGTCAGTTGCGGAACCTATGTGGGGTCGTCATCTCTTGATCGTTCCAAAGTACGATCTGACGTCCATTCGAAATAAGGTCGATGATTTTGTCTCGAGTGTCTCTGGAGAAAGTTGGTCTGAGCTGGCGCTAAAACTCTCTAGGGTCTTTGCTTGGGAGTATGAGGACTATCAAGCATAAGAGGGTGATGGGACGCTTTGGTGTTGCGCATCGATGATCGCCGTGAGCTGGGGCTATCACGATGGGAACGTGAGTCCAACATCAGGGATGTGCCCAAGGGTATGCACCTGCTTGCACGGTTTGAGTAGCTGTTGTCAGACTTTCCTCTTCCGTCATCAACTGAAACTTGGATGACCGAAACGAGGCATTCTGTCGAAGCTCAAGTTCCTGCGATGGCCGCCGATACCCATTCATTCATTGCCTCGGACGTCGCAATCAGTCCGGCCATAGCGGCCTGACCCACGTCTCGCGCAAGGAAGCCACTATCAACTCAAGGAGCAAGTTCAATGAAGGCACGTTTTCTTCTGCCGGTACTCGTCGCTGGCCTGGTTGGTTGCGCCACGCAGCCTGTGGGCGTGAGTGGTGATCAGGCCACTGCGTTTCGTGAGCAAGGCGTTGCGGTGGGGCAGGTGTCCGGGGCCGGGGCGGTGCAATTGAAGACCAAGGGGCAGGCGATCGGCGGCATGGTGATCGGTTCCGTGGTCGGGTCGGCGGCGGCGTCCAGTCCGGCGTCGGCGACACCGCAGGGCATGCAGCAGGCGATGGAGTTGGGGAACATGACCAACAGCGTCGTGCAGCAGACCGTTACGGATATCGGCCAGCACATCGAGCAGGCGGATACGCCGGCGCTGGCCATGGCGGCGACCATTGCCAAGGCGCAGGGCGAGCGCACCAGCGCTGCCTACCATGTGGATATCAAGCAGGAACTGTGGCTGCTCGATTACGACAGCATGTTCGGTTCGGACAACTATCGCCTGCACTGGACGGTGACGTCCAAGGTTCGCGACGGGCAGGGCAAAGTCGTCGCCACGTCGCGCTGCCAGGGTGACGGCGAACAGAAGCGCGCGCTTGACGAGTGGAAGGCCGAGGACTATTCCAAGGTCAAGGAAGTGGCTCGCACTGTGGGTGAACGCTGCGCAAAGCAGCTGTGGGGCGATATCGGCCTGCGCGGCTGATGTTGTCTCGTCTGTAAAACGAGCGCCGGCTTGAGGCCGGCGTTCAGACCTCCCAGGAATTTCGCGGACACTGCAGCCTGTGACCTGCCCCCGGGCTTAGGGCCAAAACCTATTTCGTAGAGTCCAAGGTTGCGAGCTTATCGCTCGGTGATGGGTTGGCAAGGGTTCCTTGATCGCGAAGTGTGGCCGCAAACGCGGAAGGCG